>Ga0209273_10000237_pt1 | contig 87108 bp, 85 predicted proteins | sample tdAd471_FD_187126 | JGI IMG/M metagenome (GOLD analysis project Ga0209273, IMG submission 187126) | Marine sediment microbial communities from the Atlantic coast under amendment with organic carbon and nitrate - tdAd47.1 (SPAdes)... | ecosystem: Environmental > Aquatic > Marine > Coastal >...
ATCAAAGCTGAGCTGTTGTGGCGAAGGCCCTGGCACACGCGCAGAGACGCCGAGCTGGCCATCTTCGAATACATCAACGGCTTCTACAATCCACGCCGACGGCACTCAGCTTTGGGTTGGAAAAGCCCCTTGGCCTTCGAGCGAAAGGTCGCCTAAACGAGCACTTGGAGCGGCACAAAATCGTGACAGGTCCAGCTTTCCATTTCGGAAGTGGCGTCTGTCGGATTTGGCCACGCAGATTTGTTCGCAGCATTCCCGCGGTCGGGGCAGATACTTGGTCCATCATGCCAGCATAGTCTCACTTCGAATATCTGTGAAGAAGATCAATGGGGTAGTGCACACAATTGTTCCAGCGTCAAAAAGGCCAACTAGTCCAACCAAATCTTGGGCTTTGCTAACGATATCTGGCAACGGACACCCTGCTCTGGGCCGTGCACTGACGGGCGATCGACGGGAATAACGAGCCCCGTGAGGTGCCGCAGCTCTAGAAATCGAAAGCCGATCACGATCAACAACCCGCCGTCACCGACCCTGTCGGATGATGTCGTCGCTATCCGGCTCGTGTCAAAAGTTGGCATGTCCATATGGGATCACTGCGCAGGATTGCTGCCAAAATCGTGTCGGCGGCTACCTCTGGCGCAACATGAACCCCTGTTTTCTCTATCTCAACTTGGAAGGCTTGAGCACGTACAATGAATGTCCGCTTCGCGGGTTGCGGCCGCAGCATCGAGGGAGCATGCTGGATGTCGGCTCAGGGCCGTTAACTTCGTGAATTGGAGTTGGAGTTGGAATTCCCCCGGTTTCGTGGACGGTTATGGGCTTTGAGATTCCTGCCCTTTGGTGGCGGTCCTTTACTAGTTGATTGGTGACTTGTGGCCCAAGGCCGAATGCTGGCGCGAGGGGTTGTACCAGCCTTCGGTGAACTCGAAGCAGGCGACACGCGCCTCGGCCTTGGTGCGGAACTTGCGGCGGTCGAGCAGTTCGTATTCCAGCGTGGCGAAGAAGCTTTCGCACATTGCGTTGTCGTAACAATCGCCGACCGAGCCCATCAACGGGCGCACGCCCATTTCCTTGCAGCGCAGACCGATGGCCACCGAGGTGTAATGCGATCCTTGATTGGAATGGTGGATCACGCTTTTCGGTTTGCATTGCGTGACGGCCATGTTCATCGCATCGAGCACCAGTTGCGTGCGCTGCCGTGTGCCGATGGCCCAGCCGATCAAGCGGCGGCTGAAGGCATCCAGCACGACGGCCAGATTGAGAAAGCCCGTCCAGGTCGGCACGAAGGTGATGTCGGCCACCCATAGCACATTCGGGACATCTGCACAGAAGTTGCGGTCCACCAGATCGACGGCAGGTCGCACCCTAGCATCGCGCTCCGTCGTCACCACGAACTTGCGGCGACTGACGCCTCTCAAGCCCTTGGCTAGCATCAGACGCTCGACACGCTTGCGGCCGACATGGATCGCTTCATCGGCCAGTTCAGCGTGAATCCGGGGAGCGCCGTAGGTTTCCTTCGATGCCTTGTGGATCGCTGCGACCCGCTTGCTCAGCGCTTCATCGGCAACCTGTCTGTCACTGGGAGGACAGCACTGATAGGCATAGATTCCGCTGCCCGACACGCCCAGGGTTCTTGAAATCTACTGGATAGAATACTCGGCCTGGTTCGCGGTCATGAATTCGAAGACCTTCGCGATGTCACATCGTTTTGTGCACACCAGGCGTCGCCCATTGGGCTCGGACCAATGGCGCCATCAATGGGCAACGCTTTGAGAGGATGTCGCGCTTCTGGCGCAACTGCTTCACCTCACGGCGAAGCCGGCGCAGCTTGTCACGTTCTCCACTGGTCAGGCTGCTCGGATCGACGCCATCATCGGCAACCGCCTGCCTGATCCACTCATGGATCGTGGCGGCGCAGGGCTCATACTCCCGTGCCAGATTTTCAACGCTGCGACCGGCTCGCGCCAGCGCAACCATCGGACCCCGCAATTCCGTCGGGTACGGGTTCCTCGTTCTCGGCATGAAAAACATTCTCTTTCATCAGGTAAAAAGTGCCCATCAAACCGGGGGAACTCCAGTCGACCACTACAATCACCGGCGATACCACGAGAGCCTGAACAACGTCACGGCGGCAGACGTCTCCTTCGGACGGGATAATGCCATTCTACAGAAAAGGGAAAAGATCAAACGAAAGACTCTCGAAACGCGGCGCTTGCATCACCGCCAGCGTGCCGCATAATCAACCCAACCAGATGAGCCAATCTCTCTCTTAGTTTAGGCCGCACTTGGTGCCAAAGACCCTGACGACAAACAGCCAGAGAGAACATCGTGAAACTGGGTTGTATCGGAGATGATTTCACCGGCTCGAGCGATCTTGCCAACACGCTGGCAAAGCAAGGTATGCGCGTTGTGCAGTATTCCGGCATACCCGAGGGCGACGCCGCGCCTGAGGTCGAAGCAGGCGTTGTATCGCTGAAATCCCGATCGACCCCGCCGGAAGACGCTGTTGCGCAATCGCTCGCCGCGCTGAGGTGGTTACAAGATCAGGGATGCACGCAGTTTTTCTTCAAGTATTGCTCCACTTTCGATTCAACGCCGCATGGAAATATCGGCCCGGTCGCGGACGCGCTTGCCAATGCTCTTGCAGCGGATCGCGTGATATTCTGCCCTGCATTCCCGGGCACGGGGCGGTCTGTCTATCAGGGACATCTGTTCGTGAACGATGTGTTGTTGAATGAGTCCGGCATGCAAAACCACCCACTCACCCCTATGTCTGATCCGGATCTGCGCCGCTGGCTTGCCTTGCAAACAAAGAATGCGGTCGGGCATGTTGCGGCCACAGCCGTCTTTGCGGGTGCTGATGCCATTGGGGCGGCGCTGGATGAACAGCACGACAAGGACAAACGCCATATCGTTGTGGATGCCATTCGTGATGCCGACTTGATGGAAATCGGACGCGCCGCCGCCGACTTGCCCCTGGTTACGGGCGGATCAGGCGTCGCACTGGGCTTGCCGCGAAACTTTGGCTGCAAACCCGCAACCCCATCCTGGACAGGCCAATCAGGGCAAGTGCTTGCCATTTCAGGCTCATGCTCAGTCGCCACGCGCGCCCAGGTGACATACCACGCAGAACGCCATCCAGCACGAGAATTGATTGCCGAAGATATCATTGCGCAGCGCGTAACCCCCCAAGCTGTACTCGACTGGGCACTTGATGCGGGTGGTCTGCCGCTGGTCTATAGCTCGGCTGATCCACAGATGGTGAAGGATGTTCAGGTCCGGTTTGGCCGTGAAAAAGCGGCGAACGCGATCGAGGGCTTCTTCGCAGATCTTGCGCGGCTGGCTGTTGCGGCAGGGGGCACGCGGATCATTACCGCAGGGGGTGAAACGTCTGGCGCGGTTGTGGAGGCATTGAATGTCAACGCATTGGCGATCGGCCCCGAGATTGACCCGGGCGTGCCAGCGCTGCGCGCGAACCCAAACCTTGTGCTGGCCTTGAAATCCGGAAACTTTGGGGCCGTAGATTTCTTTGAAAAAGCGGCAAGGGTGTTGGCTGGATGAGTGAAGCCAAACTGCGTGAGCATATCTGCCTGCTGGCAAAATCACTCTTTGATCGCGGGCTGACCCATGGATCAACAGGCAACATCTCATCGCGCACCGAAGATGGGGGGCTTCTTGTTTCACCCACTGGGACCAGTTTTGGCCGTTTGGACCCAGGACGGCTCAGCCGATTTGATGCCAATGCGCACCTCGTCGATGGTGACCAACCCACAAAGGAAATGCCGCTTCATTCCGCATTCTATGACACGCGCAGCACGGCAGGCGCGGTCGTTCACCTGCATTCGTGCCATTCCGTGGCACTTTCACTGACCCCTGATTGCAATGAAGACAGCTTTCTGCCGCCGCTGACCCCCTATGCGATTATGCAATTGGGGCATGTCAAACTGCTCCCGTTCTTTGTGCCCGGCGATCCGGCCATGGGCGATGCGGTGCGCGGTTTGGCGGGCAAACACAGCGCAGTCATGTTGGCCAACCATGGGCCGGTTGTTGCTGGCAAAACCGTCGAAGCCGCCTGCAATGCAATCGAAGAACTTGAAGCGACGGCCCGTCTTGCATTGGTGATGCGCGGCATCCCCACGCAATCCCTGACGGCAGATCAGATTTCAAAGGTCGTCGAAAAATTTGATATTGAGTGGGACACATGATCCAGTTTTCCGCGAACCTTGGCTTTCTTTGGACCGACCGTTCTTTGCCCGATGCAATCCATGCAGCTTATGCTGCGGGCTTTGCTGCGGTCGAATGCCACTGGCCGTATGACACGCCAGCCCGTGAAGTTCGCGCCGCGCTGATCGCTACCGGACTTCCGATGCTTGGCCTTAACACTGTACGCGGCAATGTCGGCGAAAATGGCCTGGCTGCCCTTCCTGGGCGCGAAGCAGAGGCGCGCGCTGCCATCGATCAGGCAATCGATTATGCGGACGCGGTAGAGGCGCAAGCAATTCACGTTATGGCAGGTTTTGCGGGCGGCGAAGAAGCGCGCAAAACGTTTGAGGCAAATCTTGTCTATGCAACTGCGCGCACCGATCGAACAATCTTGATCGAGCCGCTTAATCGCAATGATGCACCGGGCTATTTCCTCTCAACCACCGATCAGGCTTGCTATATCATTCGAAGCGTGGCCGCGCCCAATCTTAAGCTCATGTTCGACTGTTACCATGTGGGAAGAACTGAAGGCGACGTGATGACCCGGCTTGGCAAGTTGCTGTCCGTGATAGGCCATATTCAGTTCGCAAGCGTCCCTGACCGGGCAGCGCCCGACCGGGGAGAGCTAAACTATGCCGCGATCTTCGCCCATATCGCGTCACTGGGATGGACTTCGCCACTTGGGGCCGAATTCAAACCGCACGAAACTGATGAGGGCTTTGGTTGGATGACGGCGTTGCAACCACGGGTGTAGACCGCACCGAAATAGGAATAGCTCCACGGCTTCAGCGAGAGATTTCTCACACGTCAGACCTGCCATGGATTTTGGTTTTCGAACGGCAATATTCTCGGCCCATCTGTTTGACTTGAGTAAGGTGCTGCTTGCTGGTGAAAACGCGCTCTGTGACCTACTGGCTGCGACAAAGAATAAATAAACCCGCTCAACAGGTGCAAACAGCAGCGATATTACCGCCAAGTCCCGTTCGATAATTGGCGCGTCCCTCGTTTCTCCTTGGTTAGATATGCAGGATCATTGCTGCAGCAGGACCTGTGCAATGAAGCATTTGCACCCGGCGCGCGCCCGCCGCCTCGGCAAAGTCACGCATATTTTTCTGGCTTAAAAACATCCCTCGCCCTGAATTGGTCACTTGATGGCGCAACGCGCGCCCGATCAGGGATCGTGATGGGCGGTCTGCGCAAAAGACGAGGCAGACATGGCCGCGGGGCCGCGTAACACGCACAAATTCGGCTAATGCTGGTGTGGGATCGTCCAGCGTTTCGATGCCCCACGCACAGGTGAGCAAATCAAAGCTATCCACCTTGAACGGAAGGGTTTTCATGCAGCCGATCAAGCGTTTGGCCGGAATATCGCGGCATTCGTTTAACATTCGTTGCGATGCGTCCAGCAGCACAAGGTCGACGTTGCCATTTGCCCCGTTGAGCAGGCGGCGGGCGACGGTTCCGGTGCCGCATGCAACGTCCAGCATGCGCATTCCAGGGCGCAGCAAGGCCGTCACAGCGCCTTCAAATGCGCATTGGGCTTCTCCACCTGCGAAACGAAGCCAACGTGCGTGCGACCTTGCATAGGAATTTGCCGCTTCATCATAGATATTGTGGGATTTAATCATCGTCACTTGAACGGTGCGCCTATTGACAGTATCGTCAAGAAGGTTGACTATCATGGAGGCCCATTTTGGTCAAGAAGGTTGACGACTTTCGTGTCGAGCACGTGGGATGGCGCCTTTGGGATGCCGCCGCGATGTGGAAGGAAAAGTTTGCCGCCGAAATGGTCGCCGCAGGCCACGATTGGTATGCGGAAGCACGATCCAGCGTCGTGCCTTACGTGGGGAAAGACGGCACCCGGCAGGCCGACATCGTTGCCAGAATGGGTCTAAGCAAACAGGCAGTTCAGCAACTTATTGTGGATCTGGAACAATCAGGAATATTGCGACGTGATCCTGACCCCAACGATGGACGCGGCAAGATTGTGCGTTTCACCGAAAAGGGACTGGCCGCACAACACGACAGTCAAAAGGCCAAACACAAAGTAGAATCCGAGATCAGGATGATGCTTGGCGACGCAGAATTCGAACGACTAATGGCCACACTCAGGAAGATTGGTTCCGGAAAATAGCCGTGCAATTTGTGCAACGATGATCCCAGAAAACGATCGTTCGCACACTTTGCGACCGTTGTCACAATCGGCTTGATCCCGCCAAACTCTGCACGCTGTATGAACGTCAGCTGAAACCACAGGACATAGGGGACGTTCAATCGAGGAGCCCAACCCGTCGATTTATCTCTGTGGCAAAGCCTCCACACGGAGCAGAAGGAGTTCCGCCGCAAGTGCAGATTGGATGCAGACATGGTCAACAGCCTCATCCAGTTTGTAGCAACGAGTTGTGACTTCGCCGACTTTGCTCCGTGCTTGAGAATATTCGAAACCTTTCTCAACCAGCTCCTCCCTCAATTGAGTGGAAAGGAATTGAGTCTCCTTGGATAGGCAAGGTGCAATATCTTCCCCAATTGGGACATTTCTCAGGCAAACTGCCAAGATATTGCGATAACAATCAATAAGTTGATCGCCAGTAGCCGCTCCTCTTGCAAGGCAATCATCCATTTCATTCAGATTTCCCTGAAAGTCGGGCAATGAGTGTGAACCGCCTTGGTCCTCCCCGAGCGCTGTGCCTGGCAAGAGAATACAGAAAGCGCAGACGGACAATTTCGATTTGAGATTGAACTTGGACAACCAAAGCATGAGCTAGTCCTTAACTGGTATTCAGTCTTTCACCGTTTGCTGAACTAACTTCGGTCAACGAACAACGCAAGATTTCCGAGCTATGACAAACGGCCAGATCGGGCTCAATGTCGCCGTCAGTCTCTGCAATAAACTGCTACGTCTTTGGCCTTCTGCGCGGATGGGCTGAAGTTTTTCTTTCATCAATGTCGGGCACCTGCTGTCTTGCCGTCAAACGTCAGAGCCGCAGTCGGAGTGCCGGCCCGAAAAATATCGACGATTGGTTGTTCGCCGGAATAACAGGCCCCGGCATTGGTTCCGCCCTCTATTAGGCCGGTTTCAAGCCTGCATATGTTGCGCCCCGGGCGCAGGAAATTGTTTCCGCTTATGTTTTCGCTATCCGTGAACAGACCAGATCCGGGTGACAAAAATGACATAGCGCAATGCAAGCCTCGTGAATGCTCGCATTTGGCCGCCCCAGAATGAATTGACTCGCGCCGCAATCGGCCCTTATCGTTTGCATACGAATGATATGCGCGGATCGAGGTGTGGCTTCAGGGTGTCCATCGCCCGGCGCACACCGAAACCCTGCATTGCGATCAAGGGTAAGACCATTGACCGAAACGGCCCGCGCAAAACCTGAAAAAATCCGCTGCGATGCATGCCCTGTGTTGTGCTACATCGCGCCGGGCCGCTCGGGCGCGTGTGACCGCTATGCCAATCATGACGGAGCCCTTGTCCGGCTGGATCCCCTGACAATTATCGAAAACGCAATCGGGAATGGCGCCAGCGCAGTGCCGTTCATGAAGGGAACCGGCGGCAACGACTGGGACGGTGATATTGTGCAGGCAAACCGGCCTTTCATCACCGCGGTCGGCGCCGGCACCACCTATCCCGATTACAAACCCGCGCCCTTCATCGTCAGCCAGACGGTCGAAGACGCCGATATGGTCACCGTCGTGACCGAGGGTATTTTCAGCTATTGCGGCGTGAAGGTGAAGATCGACACTGATCGTTTCATCGGTCACGAACGCGCAATCGTGCGTTGCCAGGATGAACCTGTCGGCCATGTCATGACCAGCGAATATGGCTCGAAGATGCTATCGTTGGGCGGGGTCGAACATCTGACCGGCGGCACCAAGAAAGAGGGCCGTGTCACCTGCGACACGCTTTTGAAACTCTGCAATTGCCAGGCCGTTGACCTGACCATCGACGAAGGCGCCAGCATTGTGGTGCAGGCCGGAAAGGCGCCCATCATCAACGGGGCTGAAGAACATTTGATGCGCGTGGGCTGTGGATCTGCCGTCATCGGCATGTTCGCATCCGCCTGGGCAACCCATGTGGACGAGGTGGTCGTGGTCGACGATCACATCACTGGCTTGCTGTCCGAACATCAGGCGGGCAAGCTGCTGGATGTTCCACCCACCGGGATCAAGATCAATGGCCGCAGATCGACGCCGGGGCGCTATTTCCAGGTGGCCGAACCGGGCACAGGCTGGGGCGGCACGGACGTCGAAGACCCGCTGAGCATTCTGAAACCCACCAACCCTGATGTGGCATGGCCGGGTCTGCGGCTGCTGATGGTCTCCACGACCGGAGAGCAGCACGCCTATTTCGAGTTGGACGCCGACCTGCAACCCCAGCCAGCCGCCCTGCCCGAGGATTTGCGGGCCTCGGTCGATCTGATCGCCGAGAATTGCGAACCCTCGTTATGTTCGGTCCTGTTCATGGGTGGCGCGGGCGGTTCGCTGCGCGCCGGAGTGACCACGAACCCGGTCAAGCTGACCCGCTCGGTGAAAGACTCGCTGACGCATGTGTCCTGCGGTGGGGCCAACGCCTATGTCTGGCCTGGCGGCGGGATCACGGTGATGGCGGATGTGCTGGACATGCCGTCGAACTCCTTCGGCTATGTTCCGACCCCGGCGCTGGTCGCCCCGATCGAGTTCACCATGCGGATGACGGACTACGTGGCCCTCGGCGGCCATTCCGACAATGTCCGACCGATTGAAGACGTCATCACCCGGGATGTTCGCCGCGTGGACCGGATTGACCCCGATGCTGATCCCGTGGCCCGGCACAATTTCCGCTGGAAACCGGAAGGCTGAGGTTGGGGTGAGCGGACCTGTCGCGGCATATCTGGATGGCGGGAAGCGGCTGCATCTGCAACACGGCCCCATCGATCTGATCATCGGCGCAGATGCCGAAAGCCCGGAATTTCGGGACATTGCGTTCGCTGCCGCATCGGCGTGTTTCGCGACGCTGCTTGACGGGCTGGTCGCCGGGCTGGCCCGGCATCGTTGCGCACTTGCCCCTGACACAGCCCTGCCCTCTGATCCGGTTGCGCGCCGGATGTATCTTGCCGCGCGCCCCTTCTGCACCACCCATTTTCTGACCCCGATGATCGCCGTCGCCGGATCCGTGGCGGACGCGGTTCTGGCGGCAATGCTGCGGGCGGTTCCGCTGACCCGCGCCTATGTAAACAATGGCGGCGACATTGCCGTGCATCTTGGAACGGGCGCAGAGTTTGCCATCGCCATGGCCGCGCCCAACGGGGCGGATCTGGGCCGCGTGCGGTTCGATACCAAAAGCGGTATCGGCGGCATTGCCACCAGCGGGGTAATGGGGCGCAGCCTGTCGCTGGGGATCGCCGACAGTGTCACCGTGCTGGCCCGCGATGCGGCGACCGCAGATGTGGCGGCAACGCTGATCGCCAACGCGGTCGATCTGCCGGATCATCCCGGCGTGATCCGGCAAGCGGCCTCGGCACTGGACCCGGACAGTGATCTGGGTGACCGGCGCGTCGTAACCGCCGTCCCGTCGCTGAACGCGGCCGAATGCGACCGCGCCCTTGCTGCGGGTCGGGCCTGTGCTGCACAAATGCAGGACTCGGGCCTGATTCTTGGCGCGGCACTGTTTTTACAAGGAAAATCCGCGCTTGCCGGGACCGGCTTCTGCCAGCCCGGCCCCGCAAAGGAGGTCGCACATGCCTGAACTGGATATCCGAAAACGGATCCTGACAATCGAAGAGATTTTTCACGAGGGCGGCCCGGCCCCCGACACGCCGCGCCTGCGCGGCGCGATATTCACGGTGCTGACCAATCCTTTCGCCCGGCGTTATGAGCCGCAGATCCAAGGCTTCATGGAAGACCTCAAGCCCATGGGATATGACATGGCACAGCAGCTGGCCACAGCGCTTGGCGGGGCCGACAATGTCGATGGCTACGGCAAAGCGTCGTTGGTTGGCGCCGCCGGAGAGCTTGAGCACGGCGCCCTGTGGCACGCACCGGGCGGCTATGCCATGCGCGAGGTTCTGGGCGAAGCCAGGGCAATCGTCCCGTCGTCAAAGAAGGTCGGCGGGATTGGTGCGCGGCTGGACGTGCCAATCACCCACATCAACGCCTCCTATGTGCGCAGCCACTTCGATTCGATGGAAATCGGGCTAAGCGATGCGCCCCGCGCCGATGAACTGCTTTTTGCGCTGGTCATGACCAGCGGTCCGCGCATCCATTCCCGCTCGGGCGGGTTGGAAGCCCGCGACATCAAGGAAAAGGATGGATTGAGATGAGCGCCAAGATCAGGAAAATCGCGACTTGGGTTGAAGAAACCCACACCGAAATGGGCCGCCCGATTGCACCGCCAACGCGCAAGGCCGTCGCCGCCGCCGTGATCGAAAACCCCTTTGCCGGCCAATATGTCGAGGATCTGAGCGACCTGATGGACATCGGCGCCGAACTGGGCGGTCTGCTGGGCGCGCGGGCAGTGGCCGCACTTGGCATCGAACCGGCGCAGGCCGAAAGCTATGGCAAGGCGGCGATGGTCGGCGAAAATGGCGAATTAGAGCACGCCGCCGCGATCCTGCACCCGAAACTGGGCGCGCCTTTGCGCAATTCAGTGGAAAAGGCTGCCGCGCTGGTGCCCTCGTCCAAGAAACGCGGCGGGCCGGGCCAGGATCTGGACGTCCCGCTTGGCCACAAGGATGCGGCCTATGTGCGGTCGCATTTCGACGGGGTCGAGGTTCGGCTGAACGACGCGCCGCGTGCGGGTGAAATACTTGTCGCCGTCGCAGTGACCGACAGTGGCCGCCCCCTGCCCCGCGTCGGCGGGCTGACCCATGCCGAGGCTGAAGGCAAAGACGGCCTGCGATAGGCACGCGGCGATCCGCATAGCCAAAGCCGTGCGGTCACCTTGATCCTGATCAAATCTTCTGGCGCCCCCCCGTGCCAATATTGTCGGCATTAACGGAGGGCTCCAATGGAAGATCTAGTCAGGCTTGGTCAGGAATTCGTGCAGGCGATGCGGAATGGGCGCGGCATCGTGCATGTCGACGACATATATGCCGAGAGCGCCGAATCTGTCGAAGCCGTTGTGCCGCCCGGGCGCGATGTCCGCATTGCCAAGGGCCGCAGCGCGATCAAGGCGAAGCGGGCGGATTGGGTTGCCGCGCATGACATTCTAAAGCTTGAAGCCGACGGTCCCTTCGTACACCCGCCCAATCGCTTCGCTGTGCGCTTCCGGGTCGAGGTGACGCAAAAGGCCACGGGTCGGCAAATGACCATGGGCGAAATCGCCGTCTACACGGTCGAAGATGGCAAGATCGTGCGCGAGGAATTCTTCATGTCGCCCAAATAGGCAGTGTTCATCGCACGCCGGATTGGCATCCACTGGCTGCCTATGCAACAGCGTCGTGGATTCAGCCTGCCAGAAACGCCCGATAGTCATCGCAGACGGCGCGCGCCGCAGCCCCGAGCAACGCATGTCCGTGTTCCGCCTGCGCCAGTGCCGAATGTGACCCCACGCGTCCGTCCGGGAACTCCGCTTTGTGGCGATCGGGCGATCCGTGATTGTCGCCCGCCCGCGCCTTCATTTCACCCGGCTCCAGCCTACGCGGCGGCGCGGCTGCAACGCCCGGCGCAACGGACCGGTACAGCGCTTGCGTTATCGAGATTTCGGACGGAGTCGCGTGCATCCCTTCCCACCCGCCATAGAATTCCTGGCGCAGCAGGTTGACGGCATCAAAATCCCACCAGCTTCGGATCCTGACCCGGCTTTCACCAAGGGCGTCAGCGCTTCGCCGCATCGGGGCAATATTCGCACCATGTGCGTTCAACACATAGATCTTCGTGAATCCGTGATGCGCTAGACTGCCAAGAACCTCGGCGAAGATCGCTTTGAACAGGCTTTCGGGGATCGAAACGGTGCCCGGGAACCCCATGTTGAACGCCGCCGGGGTGTATCGCAAAGCCGGCGCGACAATCGAACCGGCCAATTCGGCGGCGCTGTCCGCAATCGCTTCGGCGCAGAGGCTGTCGGTGCCAATCAACCCCATCGGCCCGTGTTGCTCGGTTGATCCAACGGGCAGGATGATGCCTGCGCTGCGTGTCAGATAGGCCTCGACATCGGGCCAAGTCATGTGATCCAGCTTCATGGTACAGCCACAAAAAAGGGCCGCACGTTCTGCGCGGCCCTGTTCATGCGTATCGCCAAACTCAGATCAAAGGCCCCAGGTGTCGCGGACACCGTCAAAGAAGCCCTGCGCCTGCTTCACCTTGATCCAGTTGTTCACATAGTTGATCCAGACCTGATCGTCCTGCGGCAACAGCATCGCAATGGGTGACGGCGAACGCGGTTCGGTGTTGGCAACGCGCACCACCGGGAATTTGGTCACCAGCGTAGACCCTTCGATGTTCGACGTGATGAATACATCGGCGCGCCCGGCGATCACCTCCTGAAAGCCGCGTGCGGGGGCTTCGACAACCTTGATCTCGGCATTCGGGAACCACTCTTTCGCCAACCCCTCGAAGGTGGTGCCAAGCGTCGTAGCAACGGTCACACCCGGCTGGTTGATCGAGTCATATCCGTCGAAATCGCCCGCCTTGTCGGTATGGGTGAAGGGATAAATCTCGACTGCGATGTAGCTTTCCGAGAATCCGGCAACTTTCATGCGCGGCGGCGAGATCGAGGCCGACCCGGTCATGTGGTACTGACCGGCCACCACGCCGTTCACCAGCGTTTTCCAATCCGTCGGCACAAACTCAACCTCGACGCCCAGATCGGCGGCAAGCTGCGTCATGACGTCGATGTCAAAACCCTTGTAACTGTTCGAGGCCGGGTCGCGAACCGACATCGGGTTCCAGTCGCCGGTTGTGCCAACCTTCAGTACGCCGCCGTCAAGTATATCGTTCAACGCCGACTGCGCCTGCGCCGTTGCCGTCATTGTCATCGCCACAGCCGCGGCTGCAATCGCGGTCATAAGGTGTTTCATTCGTGATCTCCTGTGTGTTGCCATTGGATTTCGGCGCTTTCATATCAGATGCGTCTTGAACTAACGAACATTCCCCCGCTAACCTCAAGCAAATAAATCCCTGCGGGGACCATCCCCCGAAGGGAACGAACATGTCGCAATATGCGATCGAAATGGTCGATGTCGACAAATGGTTCGGAGAGTTTCAGGCCCTGAAAGGTGTCAACCTGACCGTATCTGCGGGCGAACGGGTGGTCGTCTGCGGGCCGTCCGGGTCAGGAAAATCAACCGTTGTGCGCTGTATCAACCAGTTGGAACAGCACCAATCCGGCACGATCCGGGTGAATGGAGTCGATGTCGGAAGCGACGCGGGATCAACCGCCGCAATCCGGGCCGAAGTGGGCATGGTTTTCCAACAATTCAACCTGTTCCCTCACCTAAGCGTGATGCAAAATCTGACGCTGGGGCCAATGAAAGCGCGCGGCTTGTCGCGCGCGGACGCAGAAGCCCGGGCGCAAAAATACCTTGCGCGGGTGCGCATCCCCGAACAGGCCGATAAACGCCCCGGTCAATTGTCCGGTGGCCAGCAGCAGCGCGTGGCAATCGCACGCAGCCTGTGCATGGAACCCAAGGTCTTGCTGTTCGACGAACCAACCTCGGCGCTGGACCCGGAAATGATCTCGGAAGTGCTGGACGTCATGGTCGAGCTGGCCGAAGAAGGCATGACCATGGTCGTCGTCACCCATGAAATGGGCTTTGCACGGCGGGTTGCCGACAAGATGGTGTTCATGGACGCAGGCGAAATTGTCGAGGTCGGGACGCCGCAGCAGTTTTTCGAGGCGCCGAAATCCCAGCGCTGCCGCACCTTCCTTGGCCAGATTTTGCAACATTAGGGGCGTGTGATGATCCGTATCTTGGCACTGCTGTCTTCTCTGCTTTTGCTGGCTGGATGCGCGTCTTCATCGACCTGGGGCTGGTACGTCATCAATCCGATGACCCCGCAGGGCTGGGTCAACGTCAAATTCCTGATCAACGGTATGGGCAACACGATCCTGATCTCGTTGATTGCCGCCGTCATTTCGATCGCCCTGGGCCTGATCGTCGCCTTGCCCGCCCTTGCTGAGCGTCGCTGGCTGCGGATCATCAACCGGATCTACGTGGAATTCGTCCGCTCGATCCCACTGCTGCCAATGCTGTTCTGGGTGTTCTACGGCCTGCCGATCATCTTCAAGTCGATCGGCCTCGACATCCCGATCGAGCCATTCTGGGGCGCGATCATCACGCTTGCCATCTCGGACAGTGCCTTCACGGCCGAGATTTTTCGCGGCGGAATCCAATCCATCGCACGCGGCCAGACCGAGGCGGCGCAGACCGTCGGCCTGAACTACATTCAGACGATGCGCTACGTGATCATGCCGCAAGCGATCCGCCGCATCCTGCCGCCGCTGGCCAACCAGTTCATCTATATCGTGAAGATGAGCGCCTTCGCCTCGGTCATCGGCATGCAGGAGTTAACGCGCCGCGCGAACGAGTTGGTGGTCACCGAATATCGCCCGCTGGAAATCTATTCGCTGCTGATTATTGAATACCTTGTTCTGGTGCTGATCATCAGCGCAGGCGTCCGCTGGCTGGAACGGCGCATGGGTTCGGACGAAAGGGGACGCTGATGAACTGGGAAGCCTTCATGGATGACACCGTGGCCAATATCACCACGCTGTCGTCCGAAATCCCCGATACCGCCGCCGCGTTCAACCGTATGGGGGCAGCGGCCAAGAAACCGGGCGCGCTTGACGAAAAGACCAAGGAAATCATGGCGCTTGGCATCGCAATCGCCACCCGCTGCGACAGTTGCATCGGCTTTCACGTGAAATCGCTGATCCGGCTGGGCACCACCCGGGCCGAACTTTGCGAGGCTTTGGCGATGGCAACCTATATGGGCGGCGGCCCCTCTTTTGCGTTTTCGGCCAAGGCGTTACGGGCGTTTGACACGTTCAGCGCCAAGGGCTGACGACTGACGCCACAAGGCGTTGCACCCGAAAGATGTGCAGGGTCGCGCGCCGGATCCGCCTGCAAACACAGCTTCGCGGCGACAGCATCGCACCACATTTTCCCATGCTTACCAAATTGTAAACTTGCGGACGACCGCAGGTAAGGTCGGCCCCCTACTTCTGTGTCATCGCAAGGCAACACAGCCTTCATCAACACAGAGAAAAGGAAAACGACATGAACAAGAAACTTATCGCAGGCGCCGCACTGACAGGTCTGGTTCTGACGGGTGGGATCACCGGAATGGTCTCGGCACAGTCAGCGGCCAGCGCGACGGGGCTAAGCGAAGCGCAGATCGTCGAGATTGCCCTGCTGGAAGTCCCCGGTGAAGTGACCGAGGTTGAGCAGGAGAACGAGGACGGCAAACAGATTTTCGAAGTCGAAATCCTGACGGCCGAGGGCGTCGAGATGGAGGTCGAAATCGCAGCAGACACCGGCGAGATCCTGGAAGTCAGCGCTGACGGCGAAGATGATGACGACGATGACGACGACGGCGAGGGCTGCGAAAAAGATGGTGGCCACGACACCTGATCCAATCGGATTTCGTCGACGGAAAAATCACGATAGGCTGCCAGACATAGTGGCCTATCTTCGTTGCCCCTGCTGAATCAAGGACCGTGATGCGCATTCTGCTTCTGGAAGACGATGGCCAGCTTGGGCCCTGGATCGCAAACGGCCTGCGTGAAGAAGGCCATGTTGTCGATCATTTCGAGAACGGCAAGGATGCCCTGATGGCGGCCATGGGGCAGGAATTCGACCTGCTGATACTCGACCGGATGGTGCCCGATCTGGATGGTCTGGCGGTTCTGAAATCGCTGCGCGCCTCGCGCGATACGACCCCGGCGCTGTTCCTCAGCGCTTTGGGCGAAGTGGATTCGCGCATTGAGGGGTTTGACGCGGGTGGCGATGATTATCTGACGAAACCCTTCGCATTTGCGGAACTGTCGGCCCGTGTCAGCGCATTGGGGCGCAGGCGTGACGCCGGCGACACCCGACACGCCAATGACACCACGCTGCGCCATGGCGACCTGTCGCTGGACCTGCTGGCGCGGCGCTGCCAGCGCGGTGGGCAGACCATTGATCTGATGGCCAAGGAATTCAAACTACTTGAATATTTCATGCGCCGTCCCGGTCGGCTGGTGACGCGCACGATGCTGCTCGAACAGGTCTGGGACATGAGCTTTGATCCCACCACCAGCGTGGTCGAAACCCACATCAGCCGCCTGCGCGCCAAGATCGACAAACCGTTTGAAACGGCGATGCTGCGAACCCGCCGGGGTGAGGGCTATGTTTTTGGTGCCTAGCATAACAGCCAGACTGGGCTGGCTGCGCCGCTCATCCTCTTTGCGGCTTTCGCTGTTGCTGTCGGCGATATTTGCGGTGGGCTTTGCCGTTGCGATCTATGTCGCGTTGACGCTTGGGCAGCGGGCGATTGAACGGCGGGTCGATACGACGTTGGGCGCGCTTGCGCAGGCCGCAATCGTCGATGACAGGCGTGAAGACAGTGCGGCGATGATCCTGCGCAGACGGGATGATCTGGCCGGGCTGCCCGCGCCATTTGCGCGCGCGGTCGCGCGCGGCGGCGGCACAATATACCTTGATGACGATCTGATGCGCTCCGAAAGGTGGCGCGTTTCCGTCGCGCAGGATGCGCGCGGCACGCCAGTGATGGTCGCCGTTCCCCTGGATGACAGTGAACGGGCGCAGGAACTGCTGTCCGAGACCCTGTGGACCACAGCGGCCATCGTGATCGCAGGAACGCTGGCCATTGGGCTGGGGGCTGGCCTGTTGGCGCAACGCCGCCTGGCGCGGATCAATGATACCCTCGGCAGGCTGGCGATGGGCGATCTGACGGCGCGTACCAGCACCAGCCGAACGCGCGACGATCTGGATGACATCGCCGCCCAACTTGATCTGACCGCGGCCGAGCTTGAGCGCCTCGTGACCCAGACCCGCCATCTGAGCGCTAGCATCGCCCATGATCTTCGCACCCCGCTGGCCCGGCTGCGTGCCCAGCTTGAAGGGGTGCCGGAGGGCGCGGAACGCGATGCGGCCCTGGACGAAGCCGCCCGGTTGTCCGACATATTCGACACGATCATGCGGGTCGCACGGATCGAAGCGCAGCATGGCCGCGAAGGGTTCAAGGCGGTCCCGCTGGATGCACTTGCCAGCGACCTTGGCGAAACGTTCGGCCCGGTTGTCGAAGATGGCGGCAAGACGCTGGACCTGAACATCGGGTCCTGCGCCACCATTCAGGGCGATCAAGGCATGCTTGTTCAGGCGCTGGCAAACCTCATCCAGAACGCAATCGTGCACGGTGGTCAGCGGATCACCCTGTTTGCCCATGGGCGGACAATCGGCGTTTCGGATAATGGCGCGGGCGTGGACCCGTCGCAATTCGCCGAGATCATCAAACCGATGGTGCGCCTTGATACGGCGCGCACGACGCAGGGGTCGGGGCTGGGCCTGGCGCTGGTCAAAGCGGTGGCCGACCGGCACGGCGCGCGCCTGATTCTGGCCCGGCAAGACCCTCAGGGGCTGAGTGTCGCGTTGGAGTTTGCACAATTGTAAACTTCGCTTCAGGCGACCGTATATCCCGCACTCCATATCTGGATCATCGAAACAACAGATGATACCGGAGACCCAAAATGTACACGCTGATCGAAATGTCCGTTTCTGCCATATGCGGCATCGTGCTGTTTGCCGCCGCCTGCGCCATGGTCGGACTTGGATTTGCCGTCATCGGCATGCTGGCACTGGCCGCCCTTGTCGCCATTGGTGTGGCCGTACTGATTGCGCCATTCGCGGCGCGCTTTCACACCGGAACCGATGACACCATGGACGTTGAAACGTGATCGGCCCCCGCCTTCGCCAGCCTCGCTGTGAAAACGCTAACAATCGCCGGGCAAGGCCGACCACTCATCTGTGCATGGCAATCAGCCTGTGGATTTCAGGATGAACCGACAATCGCTGCCGGTCGCGCAGAGCTCGCCTGAATTCGGAGGGTGTCACATCAAACTGCGACCGGAACGCGCGCGAAAACGCCGCAGGATATGAAAACCCGCAGGCGGTGGCGACGTCGTTGATCGTGTGTTCTTCGTAAAACAGATTGTTGCGCGCCGCCTGCAACCTGATGCGCAGATAAAGACGCATCGGCGATATGTGAAACGTGTCTTCGCTCACCCGGGCCAGGCTGCGTTTGGAGGTTTTCAAAGCCTCGGCCAATTCGGCAAGCGACAGCGGAAAATCCAGGTTCTGCTCCATATTGCGGACCATCGCTGTGGCCCGCGTGTCGGTGTCAAATTCACTCTTCCGGTCCTGCCTTTGCCGGGTATCGGCGTCGCGGCGCGTTTGGACCATGGCGTTAGCAACTTCATTTGCCATCGCCTCGCCTGAAAAACGCGCGATAAGATCCAGCATCAGATCAAGCGCCGCAGTCCCCCCGGCTGAGAAGACGGCGTTGCCGTCCGACTTATTGATGACGTTCCGCGTCTGGGCTGCGGGAAAGCTTTCGCTGAATGCGGGCACGGCCTCCCAATGCAGGACGACATCGGGGGCTGCGTCAGACGCGGCCAGCCCGGCCTGCGCAAACACACCGCACTGAAAAACAATCCACCCATCAGTCAACTGGGCGAGAAAAGGAACAACCTATAGAAATTCAACAGCTATTGGGCAGATGGTGGCAACGCCGAAGATTGAGGCCCCGGATCGCCGGGCGCCAGCCCTGCAAACGGATCACGCCCGCCGGCGCTGATTTCGGTCGCTGTCGACGGTTTGCCGGGCCGGACGCCACGCAGACCAGGCCCAAAATCCTTCTGCGCAATGCGGCAAAGCGCTATGACGTAACTATCTGTTCTGTTATGGTTTTCACGCAGGAACCGGGTCAGCCAGCAGCCACGGGGGGACATCATGCGACTTCAATCAAAGCGTGTCGTTGTGACAGGCGGAGCGTCCGGCATCGGGCGTGCAATCTGCGAAGTTTTCGCGCGTGAAGGCGCGCGAATTGTTGTCGGCGATTTTGACGTCGAGAACGGAGAAAAGGCTGTCGATGACATCGTCGCATCGGGTGGTCATGCGACGTTCATGGCGACCGACGTCTCTAAAGAAGCCGATGTGAAGAACCTGATCGAGCATGCGGCCTCCTCTCTTGGGGGCATCGACATCGTGATGAACAATGCTGCCGCCTTTGTTTTCGGCAAGGTTGAAGACGTTGAACAGGCCGATTGGGATAAGGTCATGGGCGTCAATGTCGTCGGCGCGGCGAATATGATGCGCTTCGCGCTGCCACACCTTAAGGCGTCCAAGGCCGGGGCGGTGGTGAACATGGCCTCGGTCAGCAGTTTTGTCGCAGCGCCTGCGTTCATCCCTTACAACACCTCGAAAGGCGCGCTGTTACAACTCACCCGGTCGCTGGCAATGGATCTGGGCGAATACGGAATACGCGTGAACTGTGTCTGTCCGGGCGCGATCTATACGGCGGCCACCGAAAAGCACCTGGAATTCGACGGGCGCGACCGGGAAGAGTTCCTGGCGGAAGAGGCGAACGCCAGCTTCTTCAAACGCCAGGGAACGCCCGAAGAAGTGGCCAATGCGGCCTTGTTTCTGGCATCTGACGAAGCGTCATTCGTGACCGGCGCCAGCCTTGTGGTGGACGGCGGCGCAACGGTCTGAGGTTACTCTTCCATGCGCCAGATCAGCGGCAGCAGAAACGGAAAGCCCGTGGCCTGATCAATCTCGACCTTCATGATCGGGGTCATGTATTCGTCCCAGCGCTTGTTGGCTTCGCCCGCGCAAAGCTCGCGGATCGCGCGTTCAAGATCGTCGGTTTCAAAATACCCAAACAGCGTCAGCCCATGGCGAAAGATCGAATAATTCCGGATGCCCGCCTGGCGGGTTTCGGCGACGACATCAGGCCAGATCTCGTCATGGCGTTTCTTATACTCATCCTCGTATCCGGGACGGATTTCCAGAACCCAGGCATATTGTGACATCTTACGCGCCGCTCCATTCTCGAAAACAATTGCGCATTTTCACGGTCTCGGACAGGACATCATCGAATTGCGACGCGGTGCCGACCTCATGCTCGTATTCTGCGGTCAGCCATCCGTTATACCCCGCCTGTCGCAGCGCACCGAAGAAGCCGGGAAAATCGATGATGCCTTCTTCCATCTTGCATTGAATGACGCCGGGGCGCGCCTGGCGCAAATGGACGTGGCCGGCGATGTCGGCAAGGGGGTCAATTTCCGCCTGGCGGTAACCCATCGCAACGTAATGCGACGGATCAAGCACGATTCTGAGGCCGGGCACAGCGGCGACCAGATCACGGGTGATGGCCGGTGAATTCAGGAGGCTGCCTGTGTGCGGTTCGATCAGAACCTCAATGCCTGCCGCCTGCCCCGCCGCGACCATCGGCTTCAGCGCTTCTGCCGAATTGGCCAGCGCCTCGGCGCGGGTCTGACCCGGATTAATCATGCCCGGCGGCACAAAGACCGACGCCGCCCCCACCGACCGCGGCAAAGGCCAACGCCGATTTCAGGTCTTCCAGGTTTTGCGGGTTCGCCGGGCCAGCCAGATTGCGGTCGATCAGGTCATCGCCGAACAGGTGAAACAGGTTCGCCACCGGCAATTTCAATTCCCGTGCGACCGCCGCCCCATAGGTTTCGGGATCGGCCAGCAAGCGGGTCTTGTCGAGGGCCGGTTCAAAGAAAAAGCCGAGGTCGATGGCATCAAACCCAAGCGCGCTGGCCACGGCATCGCATTCGACCAAGGTCAGATGCGGGAATGACCAACTTGATACGCTCAGATTCATGGCAACACTTCCGATGAGATCAGTATGTCGCGCGCCCGCCGGACAGGTCGAAGACGCCGCCGGTCGTGAAGCTGTTATCTTCAGACGCAAGCCAGGCAATCATCGAGGCTGCTTCGTTCAGTTCAAGAAAACGCCCGCGCGGGATCTTCGACAGCATGAAATCAATATGCTCCTGACTCATCTGGTCGAAAATGCGCGTTCGGGCGGCGGCGGGCGTGACGCAGTTCACGGCAACGTCGCAATCCGCCAGTTCCTTGCCCAGCGATTTCGTCAGCCCGATAACGCCCGCTTTCGATGCCGAATACGGCGCGGCGTTCGGATTGCCTTCTTTTCCGGCGATCGAGGCGATGTTGATGATACGCCCATAATTCTGCGCGCGCATTCCTGCGACAACCGCTTTGTTGACGTGGAATGTCCCCAGAAGATTGACGGCAACAATCCGGTGAAATTCTTCAACCGAATAATCTGCAACCGGGCCGTTCGATCCGGCGATACCAGCTGAATTGACGACAATGTCGACACGTCCCAGGGCCTTGATTGTTGCGGCATAGGCCTCGGCGACGCTGTGCCAGTCGGCGATATCGACAGCCATCGAGATCGCGCCTTTACCCAGCGCACCCGCCGTGGCCGCGCCAAGGGATTGATCCGCGTCCCAGATGGCCACCCGCGCGCCGCCACGCGCCAGCAATTCTGCCGCGGCCTTGCCAATGCCCTGCGCGCCGCCGGTGACAATGGCATGGCGGCCTTCAAAATCGTAACTGGTCATGGGTTGTCATGCCTCCGGGTATTAGGTCGCGCGATCAAAAGGTCGCGCCAGATTCAATGCATCGCGGTTCAGCTCCAGCCCGAAACCGGGTGTGTCGGGCAATGCGATATAGCCATTCTCTGGCAGCGGTTCGTTCTTGAACATCGTGCCGAAGTTGGGCTCGATCTTGTCGGCCTGCTCACTCATCATCATGAATTCGGCCATCGCCACATGTTCCAGCGCCATGGCCATGTAATAACCGTAGACGCCGCACCCGTGCGGGATCACATCGACCGAGCGTGTGTTGGCCAGCGCCGCAATGCGCAGAAACTCGGTGGGCCCGCCCATCCACATGACGTCCGGCTGGATCAGTTCGACACCTGCGTCCATCAGCTGCTGAAACCCGTACCGGGTGTATTCATGCTCACCCGTGGCCAGGACGGTCCCGCCTGCGCGGGTGTTCATCTTTTGCGCCAGACGTCGGTGCCCTTCATAATCGTCGGGCATCAGGGGTTCTTCCAGCCACTGAAAGTTGTAGGGCGCGATGCGGCGGGACAATTCGGCGGCATAATCCGCTGTCATCGCCATATAGCAATCCAGCATCAGCGGGAAATCCGGCCCGACTGTATCACGCCAGCGGGCAACAAAGGCGATGTTGTCGGCCATGCCCTTGATGCCATGCCCCGGCCCATAGGGCAGCGGAATCTTCGCACCATGAAACCCAAGCGCCATCGCGTGGTCCGGACGCGAGGTTGTCGCATAAACCGGCACCTTATCCTTGGTGCGCCCCCCCATCAGATCAAACACCGGCACCCCAATGGTTTGTCCGTACAGATCCCAAAGTGCGATATCGATCGCGCTGATCGCATGCACGCACAGCCCCTTGCGCCCATAGTGGATCGAGGCACGCCACATCTGTTCCCAGATAATGCTCCGGTTGGCGGCGGCCTGACCTTCGACAAAGATCGAAAGATGTTTTTCGATGATAAAGGCCGCAGCGGTGCCACCGGTACTGACCCCGACGCCAATGCGGCCATCCTGGTCTTCGACCTCGACAATAACCGACGGCACTTTTGCCACGCCCCAGCTTTGGCGCGAACCGGAATAGCCGGGGTATATCGACATCGGGTTGGCAATCGGCGGGTGCGTTCTTTGGTGATCCCAGGTTCCATCCGGTGCTGGCGCGCCGGAAATCCAGTGGCTGTCCTGGGTGTCATGGACATCGCTTGCGCCGTAATCATCGGCATTGCTGACCAATGCACGAACGGCACGGATCACCGGCTGGCCGGATTGCGGCGCAACATCGCCCGATTTGGGAGGGTGAAAATACATCTGCGAACCTTTGAATTAGACCCGGTGCCTGCTAACCATCATCACTTCGCCCGCTTCGGATCTCGTCATAAAGAACCGCAGCCAGCAGGATGAACCCTTTGACCACCTGCTGCCAGAAAGAGGGCACCTGGGCCAGCGTCAGCCCGTTGTTGATCATGAACAAAAGGATCAGCCCGATGGCCGTGCCAAGGATCGTTCCCCGCCCGCCCTTCAGGCTGGCCCCGCCCAGGATGACGGCTGTGATCACGTCCAGCTCAAACCCCATGGCCGCCGCCGGGCGCGCATTGCCGGTGCGCGCCGCCAGCATCAGGCCCGCCAGGGCAGCAGTGGCCCCGCAGGTGATGTAGATCGCCATCTGCCAGCGCTTCGTCGAAATCCCCGACAGCCTTGCCGCGCGCGCGTTCGAGCCTATGGCGTAGACATACCGCCCAAACACCGTCCGGGGCATGATCAGTGCAAAGACCAGATAAACCGCCACCAGGATCAACACGATTATGGGAATACCCGCCCATTTTCCGGTTCCAAGGCTAAGCCAGGTCTTGTTTGTGATGATGATCTCGCGCCCGTCGGAAATGACAAAGGCCAGCCCCCGGATGATGGCCAGCGTTGCCAATGTGGTGATCAGGGGGTTGATACGGAAATAGGCGATCAGCGTGCCGTTCACCATCCCGATGCATATCCCCAGCAGGATTGCCGCCGCAAAGGCCGGCCCCACGCCCGAGCCACTGTCAAGAAGATAGGCCGCCAGCATGCCTGCCGCCGCCATGGTCGACCCGATCGACAGGTCAAACCCCCCCGCGATGATCACCACAGTCTCGCCCGCTGCCGCGATGCCGACAATCACCAGCGCCTTGGCAACATTCAGCAGGTTGTTGGTTGTCAGGAAATAGGGCGAGGCAAAACAAAGCACGACGAAAACCACGATCGTCGCCAAGACCAGACCGGGGTTGATCGCCGAAGCGCCGCGTCCCCAGATCCGCGCGTTCAGGAAGGCGCTCAGCGGGTTCATGCGCTTGCCTCGGTCATGATCCGGTCGCCAGTCATCATTTCAGTCATCATCGCCATCGTTTGTGCGGGTGGGTGTTCATGTGGTTGCATCTGGCCCGCGATCCGGCCACCGCGCACAACCACGATGCGGTCACAAATGCTGAGGATATCCGTGAAGCGGTGACTGACCAGCAGGATCGAAACCCCGCGTGATTTCAGATCCGTTATCAACTCCCAAAGCCTGCGGATCTTCTCGGCAGACAGCGCCGCGGTGGGTTCATCCATCAACAGGGCCGAGGGCGCAAACTGCAACGCACGCGCAACGGCCACCATCTGACGCTCTCCTCCCGACAGCATGCCGACTTCACGTTCAACATCGAAATCCAGACCCAGGTTGGCGATTTCTTCGGCGGCGGCGCGGCTCATGGCGCGCCGGTCCAACAGTTTGAAAGGCCCAAGGTTTTTCCTGATCTCGCGTCCAAGAAAGATGTTCTGCGCCACATCCAGATCTTCGCAAAGCGCCAGATCCTGATAGATCATCTCGATCCCATTGCGGCGCGCATCCAACGGGCTGTTGAACCGCACGTCGCGCCCGCGAAACCTGATTGTTCCGTTGGTGGGCGGGTACACGCCCGACAGCACCTTCACCAAGGTCGACTTGCCCGCGCCATTGTCGCCAATGATGCCGACGGACTCCGCCTCACCGATCTGCAAATCGACACCGGAAAGCGCTTCGACATTGCCGAAGGACTTGGTGATGCCGGAAAGCTCGATCAACGGTGGACGGGCGCCGGTGGCGGCGCCCGTCTCGTTTGTGTCCGAATTACTCGGCTGGATAGACATCATTGATGCTTTCCGCGTCGAGGAAGACGTGGTCGAGGTGAACTTCCTGCGGCACAGCGGCACCTTCCAGAATATCCGCCGCGATCGAGACCGCGAAATCGGGATATTTCTCGGGGAAATACGCCACGCACCCAAGGAAGTTGTTTTCCTCGACCGGTGTGCGGGTTGCCGCCAGGCCGATATCGTCACAGCCGATACCGATCGCAACGCCGTCCCGCCCGGCCTGCGCCAGCGCGTTCGACATGCCAAAGCCGCGCGGATCATCAATTGCCGTCGCCAGGACAAATCCGGCACCGGGATGGGCCGTCAGCCAATCCGTGACCTTGGTCAGCGCCTGGTCGGTGGTGCCAGCGTCGATCAGATCTTCGTGGATCCGATCTTCGGGCAATGCGCCGCAGACGGTTTGCACACCATCGACAAAGCCGGACAGACGTTCGTTCGCCGCGTCGCCTTCGCCCGGATTGATCCCGACCAGAACCGACACGTCATCGCAACGCCCCAGCGAATTGGCATGTTCGCCTGCGGCCTGACCACCGATCAGCCCGCTGACATAATTGTCCGCGCCAAGGAAGATCGCATTGGGGTGAACAACATCCACTGACATGACCGGGATCTTAGCCTCGTCAAAGATGTTCATTACGGCTGCTGCCGCACCGGATTGCCAGTTGGATTCGATAACAACATCCGCGCCCTGCTGGACGATCAGTTCGGCGCAGGACACCGCCTTGTCGGCCTTGAAGTCATTGTCGCAATAGACGACCTCGAACCCCAGCTCATCGGCCAGCGCATATAGCCGCTGATTGATCGCGTATGAGAACGGGATCGCCGCCCAGCCTTCGGCAAAGCCGATTTTGGTTCCTTCGGGCAGCGCGCGCAGGTTCGGCGCATAGGGTGGCGACGCATCGCCATCCACAACCCCGAAGTCGCCGGTTTCGTTGTCATAGGACCAAAGCGCGCGTTCTTCGGGCAGCAAGGCCCCCGCGATGCCGCCCTGCGGGCGCGCTTCGAAATCTGCAGCCGCGACCGATTGGGCCAGGACGGTGCCGCAAAGCAGCGCGCCCATTCTGGTCAAATTCGATGATGTTAAGCTTAACATATCCATTCCTCCGTATTGGTTTGCGATAGTGATCAACCGCCGTTTCACGTGTTTCGTGTTCTTCGAATGTGGCCGCGAAGGCCTAGGCAGCCAAAACCCAGTGATGTTAAGGTTACCATGAAATGATCGCATGTCGAATCGTTTTAAAATCAGCGAGGCGTTCAGCCCGGTTTGACAGGCGAATATCGCGACAGTTTCTCAGTCTGGGCGGCAAAACGCGACGCCGTCCTCAGGCGGCTGCGCCACCACCCACAGCCCTGCCCCTTAAGCACCATGCGGGTCATCGATCCGCGGCCAGATATCGCGATCCAGGTGCTGATAGGGGTTGGTCTTGGGGTCATTCGGATATGGGCCGCTGACGGCCGCATACAGAATTTCGGACGCGACGCGCGAAAACGCATCATGGAAATGGTTGGTCGATTTCACGACCAGAATTTTCTTTGCCGCCGGATCAATCCCGAAGTTGGAAAACACATCCGGGTTGAACACCTGGCTGCGGACCGAGTTCAGGATAACATCAATGCCACCGATGCGGATCCACGCGGCATCGCCCAGCGGGACGACGCTTTCGCCAAAGGATTGCACCGCACCGCGCATGACGCGCACAACCTCGACCACGGCATCGATCGGCGCGCCGCCGTCAGGCGACATCTTGGCCCCGAAACGCAACATCAGTTGCGCGCCCTCGCCCGCAGAAAAACAAGTGCGCACCGCAATCGGATCCCAGATCGAGGCGAGCGCGGCATCGCGCAGCCCCATGTCCATCATATGGCGCAGGATCGTCGTGGAATCGCCCGGCACACCGCCCCCCGGATTGTCCCAGACATCGGCAATCACAACCGGGCCTTTTGCGGCGGCGGTCGCGTAATTCAATGCGGCCTCCGGGGTCTGGAACTCGGGCCGGGTGGTGCCGCGCAGGGCGAACAGCTCCAGACCCAACGCCCGCGCCAGCCGGTCGCCCGCCGCCTGATCGCCATCCGTTATGACAATCAGCCGCGATCCCATTGCCGGCACGTCGCCTGCCATGAAGCCGTGAATGACCGAGATCGACAGAACGCCCCCTGCCCCCTCCATCGCCTTGATCCGGTCCACAAAACCACGCATCGGCTGGCGGCTGGTCGGGAAAATCTCGATCATCCGGCAGTCAAATGTGCTGATCTTCGGAGTGATCTTTCCGATCGAGGTGCGATGCACCAGATCAACCAAATCCTCGGCTGTGGTCACGAAATCGGTGTGCGGGAATTCCTTGAACACGGTCAGAACGTCGGCATTGTTCACGCGGGCCTCGGTCAGGTGGCTGTGCGGGTCAAAGCTCGCGCCGACAACCACATCGGGGCCGACGGTTGCGCGAACCTTTGCCAGCAACTCGCCTTCGCAATCCAGGCAATCCTGCGCCACCATCGCCCCGTGCAGACCCAGCAGAACAATATCGACGGGCATCGCGGCGCGCAGTTCAGACAGAAGCTGGTCGCGCAGAAACTCCCATGTTTTCTGGTTCACCATGCCGCCGGGTTCTGCCCAGCTGGCCGTGCCTTCGATGATTTGCCAATTTAGCTCCGCCGCCCGTGCCCGCGCGGCCGGATACACCGCACTGCACAGGGTTGGTGTGACCGGATGATGCCCGGCAGGGGCGTAAAAACTGTCGCGAAAGTCCTGCAAATCCGTCCGCAACGGCGAAAACGTGTTGGTTTCCGTCGCAATGGACCCGATGAAAACGCGCTTGGCCGCCGCCATCACGCCGCCCCCGCCCGCTGTGCCACACGCGGGATCGCCGACAGAAGTTTGCGCGTATAGGCGTGGGCCGGATCTTCGAATATCTGCATCTTCGTTCCGACCTCGACAATCTTTCCGGCCAGCATCACCGCCACCCGGTCGCTGATATGGCGCACCACGCCCAGATCGTGACTGATGAACAGCATCGCCACCCCGCTGTCGCGTTGCAGCCGCTTGATCAGGTTCAAAACCTGCGCCTGGATCGAGACATCAAGCGCCGAAACAGCCTCATCCGCGATTACCAGTTTGGGTTTCAGGATCATCACGCGGGCGATCCCGATCCGCTGGCGTTGCCCGCCGGAAAACTCATGCGGATGGCGGGTCATGATCTTGGGATCCATGCCGACCAGTTCCAGCGTCTCGGCGATCTTAACATTGGCCTCGGCCCAACTGGTCGCAAGACCGTGGATGAACAGCGGTTCGCCCAGAGTTTGCGCAATCGTCAGACGGGGGTTGAGGCTGGCAAACGGGTCCTGAAAAATCATCTGGATATCCCGGCGTAGCGGGCGAAACGCGCCCGGTGACAGATCCAGAATTTCGCGCCCCTCGAACAGCACCGAGCCAGAGGTGGATTTCTCCAACCGCGTCAGCGTCCGACCGACCGTGGACTTGCCGCAGCCGCTTTCGCCGACAAGGCTGAGGACCTCTCCGGGGTTGATGTCAAAAGAAATCCCGTCCACCGCCCGGATCACCTTTTTCACAGCACGCAGCCCCGGCTGGCGGGTGGTGAAATGGGTGCACAGATCGCGCACCTGCAGCAGCGGATCACTCATGTCACGACCTTTTCGGCAAAGTGGCATTCGACCCGGTGCGCGGGCGCGATCTGCAGCGGGTCCGGTGCGGTCTGCGAACACAGATCGGTTGCCAGCGGACAACGCGGATGAAACGCGCAGCCGGTCAGCTGTTCGTCAATCGTCGGCACACGGCCCGGGATCGCCTCGAGCCACTCAACATCGTGGTCCACCACCGGGATCGAGTTCAGAAGACCCCGCGTATAGGGATGCGCGAGGCGGGCAAACAGCTCGGCCGTCGGCGCAGCCTCGGCCACGCGGCCCCGGTACATGACCGAGACCTTGTCGCAGGTTTCCGCGATCACCCCCAGATCGTGGCTGATCAGAACAATCGCCGTGCCCATCCGCTTTTGCAGATCGGCCATCAGGTCCAGAACCTCTTTCTGCACGGTCACGTCCAGCGCGGTCGTCGGTTCATCCGCGATCAGCAGCTTCGGATCACAAGACAGCGCCATGGCGATCATCACCCGCTGCCGCTGGCCACCCGACATCTGGTGCGGGAAACTGTCGATCCGCTGGCCCGGGTCCGGAATGCGCACCAGGTCGAGCAATTCCACCGCCCGGTCCCGCGCCGCCCGCTTTGACAGGTCACGATGCTGGCGCAGATTCTCGACGATCTGATCGCCGACCCGGTAGACGGGGTTCAGGCTGGTCATCGGTTCCTGAAAGATCATCGCCATCCGGTTGCCCATGATCGCGCGGCGTTCCTTGGGCGACAGCGCGCCAAGGTCCATCCCGTCAAACCGGATCGTCCCGCCGGTGATCCGCACCGCCGTGCCGTCCAGCAGCCCCATGATCGCCAGCGAGGTCAGGCTTTTGCCGCACCCGCTTTCGCCGACAATGCCCAACGTCTCATCCGCGTCCACGCTGAACGAAACACCCTGCACCACGGGCAACAAAACACGGCCCTTGGCCACGGCGATCTGAAGGTCTTCAACATCCAGCAATGCCATGATCAGACCCCCGCAATATCGTCTTTGAAGCGCGGGTCGATGGCATCGCGCATGGCATCCCCGACCAGGTTCATTGAAAAGACCGACAGGATGATCAGCACGCCGGGATAGATCAGCAGCCAGGGCGCGCGCGTGACATAGATGCGTTCCTCCGACAGCATGTTGCCCCAACTGGCAACCTCAGCCGGAAGGCCCAGCCCGAGGAAATCAAGCGCGGCGGCCTGGAGTTGGGCGAAAGCGAATATGAAGCTGGCCTGCACCAATAGTGGAGAGATCAGGTTCGGCAGGATATGCCGGAACAGGATCGAGCCGTGGCCAGCGCCCGAACAGATGGCGGCGTCGACAAAGACCTCACCCTTCAGTTTCAGCGTCATACCGAACAATATGCGCGCGGTAGTGGTCGCATAGACGATGCCGATCACAAGCACGGTGTTGACGACGCTGCGCTCCAACAGAGTGATCAGGACCAGCGCCAGCAACAGCGCGGGGAAGGCCATCAGAACGTCGATGCCGCGCATCAGCACCGCCCCGAGGCGCGGGAAATAGGCCGACAGCATGCCAATCAACCCGCCAGTCAGCAGCGCCACGATCACGCTGCCCGCGCCGATCACCACGGTCATCCGCGCGCCATAGATCGCGCGGGAAAACGTGTCGCGTCCGAAATGGTCGGTGCCAAACAGATAGGGCAGGCCGGGTTCGGACAGGCGGGCGACGGGGTCAATCTCATACGGATCAAACGGGGCCAGCAGGGGCGCGAAGATCGCGGCCAGCGCGACAAGGCACAGCCAGATCAACCCGATGGTGGCCAGCTTGCGGCCTCCGAAGGTGGAGCGGATATACGCTGCGAGTTTCATTTCAACGACACCCTCGGGTCCAGCCGCGCATAGGCAAGATCGACCGCCAGATTGATCAGCGTGTAGAGGACGACGATCACCAGAATGACGCCCTGAATGACCGGATAATCGCGCCGCAGGATCGACTGCACCACCAGCCGCCCGATCCCGGGCAGGGAAAACACAGTCTCGGTCACTACAGCTTCGGACACCAGCGCGGCGAAGGTGAAACCGAAGGCAGCGGCGACGGCGATCAGCGCGTTGCGGAAGATATGGCGCACGGCGACAGTCGCCGGATGCAGCCCCTTGGCCCGCGCGGTGCGCACGTGGTCTTCCCGCGCCACGTCCAGCATCGAGGCACGCACCAGCCGCACGATCAACGCCGCATTCGGCGCAGCCAGCGTCAGGCTGGGCAGCAGAAGGTATCGCAGGTTGGTCACGCCGCCCTCATCCGCCAGCGACGGAAAGCCCGAGCTTGGGAACCAGCCCAGCCAGACCGAGAATATCAGGATCAGGTACAGCCCCAGCCAGAATGTCGGAACCGAAGCAAACAGCATCGCTCCGCCCGAAGTCACCTGATCGACCCAGCGCCCCTGATAGCTGGCCGAAAGAACCCCGATTGGAATGCCGAACACAACAATCCACACCATCGTCATCGTCGCCAGCAGGATCGAGGTTTCGGCCCCGCGCCCGATGACGGTCAGAACAGGTTCGCCGAAAAACACCGAGGTGCCGAAATCGCCCTGCAACACATTGCCCAGCCACAGGGCATATTGAACCGGCAGCGGCTGATCAAAACCCATCTCGGCGGATAGGGCGGCGATCTCCTCCGGCGTGGCACTGTCACCCAGCAGGATCGCGGCAGGGTCGCCGGGGATTAGGTGGATGAACAGGAACACCAGGATCGAGGCCGCCAGCAACGTCGGGATCAATGTCAGCAGGCGTTTTGCCGTGTAGACAAGCATGGCATTTCCGATGTGCGCGGGGTGGATTTGGTGGCCCCGCCGCAGGGTGCGGCGAGGCCGGGGAGAACGCTTATTTACTGACGTTCCAGAAGTGCGGCCAGATCAATGTGGCCTCGCCCAGACCTTTCAACGCCGGAGAGGCGATGTTGTAGGTATAGACGTCGCCGGTCTTCATCGTCGGCACCTGGTCATAGATCAGCGCCTGAATCTCGGACCAGATCGCCTTACGCTCCTCAGGGTCCGAGGACGCGGTGAAACGGTCTTTCAGCGCCGCCTTTTCCGGTGTCGTCCACCAGCCGGGATAGCTGTCGTTCATCACCGAAATCAGGATCGGATCGGGCACGAAACCATGGTGGGTGAAGAACAGGTCCCACTGATCGGGCTGCGCGCGCTTTTCGATCAGCGTCGCCCAGTCATAGACCTGCAGGTCGATGTTGAACCCGGCCTGCGCCAGCTGCTTGGTATAGACAATCGCGCTGTCATAGTGGAACGGATAGTTGGTCGAGACCATGAACTTGATCGGCTGACCATCATATCCGGCCTCAGCCGCCATCGACTTGGCCTTTTCAGCAGCCCCCATCGAGAAATTGTCGGCACCGGAATCCGTGTACCAGGTATTCCCTTCGGGCAGGAATGATCCATTGGCGCGCCACAGCCCTTCGGGACCAATCGCCACCTGCAAGGCCGGAACCTTGTCGATTGCGGTCTGAATCGCACGGCGCAGGGCAAAGTTTTCCTGCAACGGACCGTCCTTGGAGTTCATGAACACCAGACCAAAGATCGGACCGCCGTTCAGAATCGTGGTAACGCCCGCGTCCGCGTCCAGATCTGCGAACAGATCGCCGGGGATGCTTTCAGCGTAATCATAATCGCCGGCACGAATGCCTGCGACACGGGTGCCAACGTCAGGCACCGGATAGAACTCCAACGCGTCGAATTCGGCCACACGCGCGCCGCCATACCCGTCAGCCGCACCATCAGGCGAGGCATAGTCGTCAAAGCGGGTCAGTGTGATCTTGCGGTTCGGATCCCAGCTTTCGAATTTATAGGGGCCGGTGCCGATGTAATTGTCCGTCGAAATCGGCTCTTTCGTGGCGCCCTCCATGACCGAGGCCGGATAGATTGCCGGGCCACCGTTGATGAAGGCCATCAGGTTTTTCCAGGGGCCGAACGGCTGGGTCAGCTTGATCGTGACCTCATAATCGCCGGTCGCCTCGACGCTGTCGACGTTGGCGAAGATCAACCCGCCGCGCGATCCGAATTCGCCCCAGCGGTTCAGCGAGGCGACGACGTCGGCCGACGTCATGTCCTGCCCGTTGTGAAACTTCACCCCCTCGCGCAGCGAAATCACGATGGTCTTGCCATCATCGGAAACCGTATCGCCCGACGCCAGCAAAGGCACCGGCGCGTTCGAGGCATCGAATGTATATAGCCCCTCGAACATATGATGCGCGATGGTCGTCGCCAGATCCGAGGTGATGACCTGCTGGTCAAGGCTGGGCGGTTCACCCACTGTTGCATAGCGCAACGTTCCTTCGGCATAGGCAGCACCGGCAAGGGCGGCAAACACCCCCGCCGTCACAGCCGACCGCAATAGATTCTTCAGCTTCATGACGATTTCCTCCACTGTCATATCGCGCGCAGGCAGCACGCATTGATGTAAGTAAATTACAAAATAACCGGATATGTCAATTTTATTTTGCCGATCTTCCGCAAATATGCGATGAATATGAAACTTACTTACGCAATCAGGAGTCACCATGACCACCGAACCAACTGGAATCACTCGATTTGAAACCGCTGATCTTGCCGCCGGGGGCACGCCAAGGCCCTTTGCCAAGGCCGTGCGCGCAGGCGACTTTGTCTATGTTTCGGGCCAGGTTCCCACAGTTGCGGGCGAAGTTGTCAGCGGGGGAATCATCGCCCAGACCGAAGCGGTGATGGCCAATATCATTGACGTGTTGCGCATGGCGGATTGCGGACTTGAACATGTCGTCAAGGTCAGCGTCTGGCTGGATGATCCGCGTGATTTTACCAGTTTCAACTCGGTCTTCGAAAAACACTTCCTGGCGCACCCGCCTGCGCGTTCTACCGTGCAATCGGCCCTGATGATCGACGCCAAGGTTGAAATGGATGTAATAGCCTACAAACCTGTCTGAACGATTGCGACTGCCCTGATGGAAAAAATCATCGACCTGATCTCGACCATGCGGGCGCTTGAGGACGGTTTGCCCAAGCGCGAACAACAGGTCGCGGCGGTGGTGCTGGGCAATCTGGAACAGACCGCCTTCATGTCCCAGCAAGAGATTGCGCAAGCCGCCGATGTCTCGGTCGCGACGGTCAACCGTTTCTGCGTCAGCCTGGGGTGCGAAGGGTTCCGCGACTTCAAGATCCGGCTGGCCCAAAGTGTGGCCGTCAGCCTGCAGTATCTGGACAGCAACGCCGCCGACACATCGCAATCCGGCCAGCTTGTCACGCAGGTGTTCGGCACGCTGGTGGAAACGCTGGCCATCGCGCGCACCCAACTGGAAGGCCAGCCGATCGAGGCGGCAATTGATCGCCTGACCACCGCGCGGCGCATCGTGTTTCTGGGCGTCGGCGGCGGCTCGGCCAATGTCGCCCGCGAGGGCGCGAACCGCTTTTTCCGCCTTGGCATCCCGTCCGAGGCATGCTCGGACGGCTATCTGCAACGCATGGTCGCCTCAACACTCAGCAAGGGCGATCTGATCTTCGCGATCTCTTCCAGCGGACAGCCTGCCGAACTGCTGGACAGCGTGGCAATCGCGAAACAATACGGGGCCGGAACGCTCAGCCTGACGCGCACCGGGTCCGATCTGGCCGCGCTCTGCGACACCTCGATCCAGATCGACCTGCCCGAGGATCAGGACATCTACAAACCCTCTGCATCGCGGCTGGTCTACACGGCGGTGATCGATGTCCTGGCGGCGGGCGCCGCACGCAAACGGCCCGATGAGGTCCGCGAGAATCTGCGCCGGATCCGAACCTCGCTGCTGCCCCTGTCAAAAGACGCCGGGCCGAAACCGATTGGCGATTGATCGGTCTTTGGCGTCAGGCCCTAACCCGCGGCCAACAGCACCGGCCCGATCCCGGCCAGCCCGACGGTCACTTTGCTGCCAACATCCAGCGGCGCGTCCACGTTTTCGCTGACCGCGAACAACGTCGCAAACGGTGCCGTCAGCGTGTATTCCATGCGGCTGCCGACATAGGTCGCCTTTTCAACCTCCATCGCCAACCCTTCGGACGCGCCCAGAACCAGACGCGTCGGCCGCACCGCCAGCTGCGCGGCCCCAACCGGCAATCCGCGCGCGGGCAGATTGTGGCGAAAGCCCGCGATGTCGATCGTGGCGACATCACCGTTCAGCGACACGATCTCGCAAGGGATGATATTCGCCTCTCCGATGAAATCGGCCACAAACCGGTCTGCCGGGGCATCATAAAGGTCGCGTGGGCTGCCGATCTGCGCGATCGCCGCATTGCGCATCACCACGATTTCGTCGGAAACGGCCAGCGCTTCTTCCTGATCATGGGTCACATAAACCACCGTCAGGCCAAGGTTTTGCTGAATATCGCGAATATCCTCGCGCACTTGTCGGCGCAGCTTGGCATCAAGGTTTGAAAGCGGTTCATCAAACAGCAGAACCTGCGGTTCCAGCACCAGCGCACGGGCCACAGCGACCCGCTGTTGCTGCCCGCCCGACAGTTCGGATGGCAGCCGGTCGCCATACCCCTTCAGCCCCACCAGATCGAGGCCCTGTTGCGCCCGATCCCGCGTTTCGGATTTGTCAAAGCCCGAGAACCCAAGCCCGTAAGAGACGTTTTCCATCACGCTCATATGCGGGAACAGCGCGTAGGACTGAAACACCATCGACACGTCCCTATCGGTCGCAGGCAGAACCGTCACATCCCGGTCGCCGATAAAGATCGCGCCCTTGGTCGCCATCTCTAACCCCGCGATCATCCGCAGCGTTGTCGTCTTGCCGCAGCCCGATGGCCCTAACAGAGTGACCAGCTTGCCCGCCTCAATCTCTAGATTGATGTCGTCCACGGCAACGACATCCTTGCCGTAGACCTTGGTCACATTGCGAAAGCTGACCGGCGCCGCCTTGGAGTTGATTTTCATCGGTTCTTCCCCTCAGACTTTCGTTCGTGACTGGCTCATCCGGCGGCCAATCTCGGTCCGGCCCACGATCAGCTGCATCGCGCCAACGGCGGCCAGCATCACGAAGATCAGCGTGGTGGAATAGGCGATAGCAAGGCCATAATCGTTATTTTCAACCCGCCCGATAATGTAACTGGTTGCCATGTCGTATTCTGCCGAAACCAGGAAAATCACCGCCGAAATCGCCGTCATCGCGCGCACGAAACTATAGACCAGCGCGGCAAGGATTGCCGGGCGCAGTAGCGGCAGGATGATGCGTCGAAACGTCTGCCAGGAATTCGCGCCCAGCGTCAGACTGCTTTCGTCCAGCGATTTGTCCAGCTGCGACATACTGGCGATCCCGGCGCGCACGCCGACCGGCATGTTGCGGAAGATGAAGCTGACGACAAGAATGATGCCGGTGCCGGTAATCTCGATCGGGGGGACGTTGAAGGCCAGGATATAGCTGACGCCAATGACAGTGCCGGGGATCGCAAAGGACAGCATGGTGCCGAACTCAAAGGCGTTCTTCCCGGCAAATGTTTGCCGCGTCAGCAGATAGGCGGTGATGAGGCCGACGATGGCGGTCAGCGGCGCGGCAATCGCGGCAATCTTCAGCGTCGTCCAGAAGCTGTTCCACGCCGCGCCTGACCAGCGGATGCCCGCATCCTCGATCCGGAACGAGAATGCCGTGACATAATGCTTGAACGTCAGGGTGTTGTTGACGCCCCAAAGCTCGACCATCGAACCGTAGAAGATCATGGCATAGACCAGTACGGTGAAGCCCGCCCAGATCATCGCCAGCGCCAGAACCGGGATCGACAGGGCGCGCGGCATATGCGGATGCACGCCGCTGTCGCCCTTGCCCGAAACGGTGGTGTAACTTTTCTTGCCCAGCCAGAAGCGCTGCGCATAAAACGCGCCCAGCGTGAAGCACAGCAGCACCATGGCCAGCACGGCGGCCTTGCCCTGGTCATATTGCGCGCCGACGATGGCAAAGAAGATCTCGGTACTCAGCACATCGAAGTTACCGCCCAACACCAGCGGATTGCCGAAATCGGCCATGCTTTCGATAAAGCCCAGCAGGAAAGCGTTGGCCAGGCCCGGTCGCATCAACGGCAGGCTGACGGTCTTGAAGACCTGCCATTTGCTGGCCCGCAGGGTCTGCGCCGCTTCTTCCATCGAGGGTGAGACCCCTTCGACCACGCCAATCAGGACGAGGAAGGCGATGGGCGTGAAGGCCAGCGTTTGCGCGATCAGGATGCCGGGCAACCCATACAGCCAGCGCGTCGGCTGAACGCCGAAGACGTCCGCGAAAAACACCGTGACCGACCCAGAAAGGCCGAACAACAGGATCAGCGCAAGGCCAATCACGAATGGCGGCGTGATGATCGGCAGAACGGTCAGCGCCCGAAGCGCCCGCTTGTGCCGAAAGCCCGAGCGTGTGACCACAAGCGCAAAGATCAACCCCAGCACCGTGGTAATCAGCCCGACCAGCACCGCCAGGAACAGCGAATTCCACGCCACCCCGCAGCGCGCGCCGCTTAGACAGCCCAGCCCCCAAAGCCGGTCATCGAAGAATTTTGAGGCGAAGACGCCGATGGAATAACCGCCATCCTCGGTTATGAACGCGGCCGTCAGCATCTTGGCGATGGGGAAGAAGACAAAAGCGGTGACGATGAAGATGACGCCGCCGATGGAACTGACGACAAATACATCGCCGTTGATCGCACCCCGCGCGGCGAGGCCTTGGGTAAACAGGAACAGGAAGGCAGCAGCGCAAAGCAAAGCGCCATAGCCCATGCCGAATTGGCGGTCGTCCAATTCTCCGAACAGCGCCTTCAGCCAATCCGCGTTAAAGCCGCGAATGCCAATGGCGAAGCCCTGGATGGTCAGCCAGCCCAGACCAAGCACCCCGGACAAGATCAGAATGGTCCCAAAGGCCGGATGGGTTTTCGGTTTGCCCAGCGCGAACAGCGACAGCACCAGCGGAATGATCAGCGGCGCCAGCCATAGCTTTTTACCTTGTGCGATAAGGAAGCCCGCAGGCGCATAATCTTCGTCAAACGGATAGCCATCGACCAGCCATTCAAACGAAAAAAACTCCTCGATCCCGTACCAGGGGAGGAGGAGGTATCCCACCCACCCGGCGACGATCCAGAAGATCAGAACCGGATGGGTGGTGTTTTCAGACGTCAGTTGACGCACGTTACGCGCTGCTTACTGCGGCAACGTCGAAACTTCGTCGTCCCACTTCTTCAACAGGCGCTTGCGCGTCTCGGACGACCCATAGGTCTTGAAGTCATAGTCGATCAGCTTGATTGTCGACATGTCCGGCGCAGCAGGTGATGTTTCCGCACCCGTGTTCGACGGTACCTGGAATGCATTCACCTGAAGCGCCAGGTTCTGCGCATCAGCACTCAGCGCCCAGTCATAGAACTTCTTGGCTTCGTCCATGTTGCGCGCACCGTCGATGATCGACATCGAACCGATCTCAAAGCCCGTACCTTCGCACGGAGCCACAACTTCAACGGGGAAACCCGCAACCGCCTGCTTGACCGCATCATGCATGAATACGATGCCAACGGTGGTTTCTCCGCGACCCGCTGCCTTGATCGGGGCCGAACCTGATTTCGTATACTGATTGATATTGGCGTGCAGGCCCTTCATAAATTCGAAACCATCTTCTTCACCGAAGATTTGAACCATCGAGGCCAGTGTGGTGTATGCAGTGCCCGAAGAATTCGGATTTGCCATTTGCACATGACCTTTGAACACTGGCTTCAAGAGGTCGTTCCAGCAACTTGGTGCCGGTAAGTTGTTGGCTGCAAGCAATTCGCTGTTGTAGCCATAGCCCAGCGCGCCGGTATATACCCCTATCGTTTTGTTCCCCGAACTTTCGGCTTGTGAGATTGCCCAAGGGTGCAATTGATCGCGCATAGGAGAGATGTATTCCGCCGTCAGCCCTTCTTCAGCTGCCTGTAGGTGTGGGTCACCCGTGCCGCCCCACCAGACATCGCCCTTGGGATTGTTACTCTCGGCCTTGATCTGCGCAAATGTCTCACCCGACGATTTGGTTGTCATTGACACATCAATGCCCGTTTGGTCCTCAAAACTGTTAGCTATCAACTGGCACCAGTCTTCCTGCGCACTGCAATACAGCGTCAGCTTGTCGGCCTGCGCGGCACCGGCTGCCGTCATCATCACAGCAGATGCGCCAAGCATCAGTTTGAATTTTTTCATGGTGATCCCTCCCAGGTCTTTTTGTAACAGTTTTGTGACAGCAGCGTAGGTTGGGCCGCAGGGGCTGGCAATAGGTAAAGCTTGGCGTCGCCGGTTTCGCACGCAGCGGAACAAACGCCCGCCGTTGGACGACATGCAACGCGTCAATTGAACATCGTATCGGGCAGGATCAGCGCAATTTGCGGGAAGGCGATCAGCACCAGCAATATCAGCAGCATTGCCAGCCAAAACGGCATAACCCCCCGAAATATATCGGCGAGTGAGACATTGGGCGCGACCGATTTGACGATGAACACGTTAATTCCTACCGGAGGAGAAATTAGCCCCATTTCCAGCGTCAGGACCACCAGCACCCCGAACCAGATCGGGTCGATCCCCAGTTCCAGAACGACGGGAAAGAAGATCGGCAGCGTCAGAACCAGCATCGCGAAACCGTCCAGAAAACACCCCAGCACCAGATAAACCAGCATGATCAAAAGCAGCGTACCCAGAACCGGGATGTCCAGCGCAATCAAGGTCTCGCCGATAAGCGCGGGAATATGGCTCAGCGCCAGGAACGGATTGATCATATGCGCCGAGATCAGGATCAGCATAACCGTCGCCGTGGTCACCACCGAACTGCGCGCCGCCGCCCAGAATGCAACCAGCGACAGTTGCCCCGACAGTGCGCCAAACAGGATCACCAGCGCCGCACCGACGCCTGCCGCCTCTACCGGAGAGAACAGGCCGCCATAGATGCCGCCGATGGTGACGGCGATGACCCCGACGATTGGCACCGCCCCGCCCAGGGCGCGCCGCTTTTCGGACCAGGTGGTGCGCGGACCGCGCGGACCGGCCTCGGGGCGAAACCAGCAAATGATCGACACCGTGACCACAAAGGCCACCAGCAGCAGCAATCCCGGAAACACGCCCGCAAGGAACAGCCGCCCGATGGATTGCTCGGTCAGGATCGCGAAGATCACGAAACCGGTTGATGGCGGGATCAGGATGCCCAGCGTGCCACCAGCGGCCACAACCCCGGTGGACAGGCGCGGATCATACTCGAACCGCTCCATTTCCGACAGCGACACCCGCCCCATGGTCAGCGCTGAGGCAACCGACGACCCCGACAGCGCGGCAAAGCCGCCACAGCCCACAACCGTGGCCGAGGCCAGCCCGCCCCGCACATGGCCGATCGCCGCATAGGCAGCATTGTACAACTGACGGCTCATCCCCGTGGCCGAGGCGACGTTGCCCATCAGGATAAACAGCGGCAGCACCACCAGCTCAGGCGAGGACGCCAGTGTGAACGTCTCGGACCCCAGCAACCCCATCGCCGCGTTCCAGCCGTTCAACCACCAGATGCCCAGAAACCCGACCAGAAACATTGAAAACGCCACCGGCACCCGCAAAAGCAAAAGGACCAGCAGCGATGCAATACCGGCCAGCCCGGCGGCTTCGACGCTCATATCGGGATGTCCGCCTCGGATCGTGTGTCGCGCCCGGATAACAGCAATTCGGCACCGCGCAGCAACATCCCCGCCGCCGTCAGAACCGCAAAGCCCGCCAGCGCCCATTGAAACCACGCCTTGGGCAATTCCAACAAGTTGGTTGACAGGTTGAGCATCACACTCAGCCGGGCACTGTCGATAATCGCCCAGGCAATCATCGCAAATATCACCGCGCCCAGCAGCGCCGACAAGATATCGATGGCCCGGTTCAGCGTCGCAGAGAACCGAGGTTGCAGCAGGTCCACCGCGATGTGACCGCCGTTGCGATCACATAACGCCATACCGCCGAACACCAGAATGACCATAAACATGGTAATCATGTCCTGCGACCCGAACAGTGGGCGGCCAAAGCTGCGCCCGGTGACATCGACGACGATCACGCCAACCTCGACCAGCAGGCCAAGCGCGCCGATGTTCGCGGCCAGGCCGATCAGCCTGTCCGCAATGTTGCGTAGTCGTTCCAGCAATCGTCAGTTGCCCTGCATCGCAGCCAACGCAGCCTCTCCGCCGACCGAGGCGACATAGTCATCCCGCACCGCCGAAACCGCCTCGGAAAAGGCGGCTGCTTCGGCCTCGGTCAGGTCCACAACCTCAACATTGTCATCGGCGCGCGCGCCCTCCAGAACTGTGGCTGCCTTGGTAAACCATGCGTCTTCGGCGTTCTGCGACAGGCCGAGGCCCGTGGCCGCGTCAATCGCCGCCTTTTCGTCGTCCGACAGCGCGTCATAAGCCTGCTGCCCCATCACCACATAGAAGGTCAGACGGCCCAGGTTCGCCCCGGTCGTAACGCTGCCGGCAACCTCGGCGATCTTGAAGTCCTTCAACACGGTCGAACCGGTAATCACCCCGTCAATCAGCCCGGTATCCAGGCTGCTGTAAACCTGATTGATCGGCATCTGCACCGGGGTCGCGCCCAGCGCCTCGGCCACTTTGGCCGCTGTCGCGCCTGCGACCCGGATTTTAAGCCCCGACAGGTCAGACGGCATGCGAACGACCTTGTTTTTCATGATCAGCACGTTCGGCTCCGACGTCCAGATCGCTAGTGGTTTGGTGCCGGGAAACTCGCCAGCAAGATGATCGTCATAAGCGGCCCAGATCGCTGCCGAGCCGCTGTCATCCAGCCCCAGCGTGTCAGGCAATTCTGCGATCATCGTCTTCTGGAACTGTGACGAGGTATACCCCGGCAAGCCCCAGGTAATCTCGGCCACGCCCTGCACGGCACGGACGTATTGCTCAACCGGTCCCTTGCCCAGCTCTCCACCATGGTATCCGCGCACAGTCAATTCGCCGCCCGTGGCCGCCGAAAGATCCGCGTTCAGCTTTTCGATGACCGCGGCATTCACCGTGTGGAACGGCGGTGTGAAGTTGGCGAATTTAAGCTCGGCGGCGATTGCGGGCGCCGCTGCCATGACCATTGCAGCGGCAATTGCGGTCATTTTGCTGAGTTTCATGTCTTATCCTCCCTGATACGAAATGGGTTATCCGTCATTGCCCGCCACATTGCGCGGCACGCAGTCATTTGCCAAGCCTTCAGACCCTGGATCCCTAACATTCCACCTATTTACGCACGGCAACAGGGCGCGTGACGCCGCCACATCGGTCAGAGGGTTTCAGCGACGAAAGCAGGCAAACAGCAACGGCTGTGGCCGGGGCAAAAGCGCCATCCTGAAAACCGGAATTGCTATCGGATCTGCCTGCGCCCGGTGCGCGCGGAAGGCGCACGCCGGACCGGTCAAATCCGAGGGGCACGGGACATGCCGGAACTCTGGCCCCACGCCCCTAGTTGCCGCGGCCGAATAATTCACCCAGCACATCATTCAATGCCCGTTCGATCGGATTATCGCGCTGGCGCTGCTGCTGGCGGGGGCGTTCTTCCACCCGGGGCAATTCGCGGGCGGGATTGCGGTGCACCTCGCCAGGCGGCGGGTCGAGCGGTGTCAGCTGCTGGTCAAACGCCACCAGGCGCGGACCCGGTCGATGGGTTGGCAAGGGCGATATCGGCAGGCCCTCGTGCACCCGTTCCATCGTCTCGCGCCAGATCTCGGCAGGCAGTCCGCCGCCCGTCACACCGGTCAACGGCGTGTTGTCATCGTTGCCCATCCACACGCCGGTCACGTAGTCCGCCGTGAAGCCCAGAAACCAGGCGTCCCGCGCCTCCTGCGTGGTGCCGGTCTTGCCAGCCGCAGGCCGATTACCCAGACGCGCCCGTGTGCCCGTCCCGGCGTCGATCACGCGGCTCATCATATAGACCAGCTGCCCGGCGGCTTCGGGGGAAATCACCCGCTCCTGAATGCCGCCCTCCTGACCGATCATCGGCTCACTATCGCCCTTCAGGCGCAACTCGATCAGCCCATAGGGGTTCACCGCCGATCCGCCGTTCAGGAACCCGGCATAAGCGCCCGTCATCTCGATCAGAGAGCTTTCGGAGGCCCCAAGCGCCAGCGCCGGGCCATTGGCAAGATCGCTGACAATGCCGAAACGCTCGGCCACTTCACGCACATTGTCGCGCCCGACCGCCTCGCTGACCTTGACCGCCGGGATGTTGCGCGATTGTGCCAGCGCTTCTGTGAAGGTGATGCGGCCGACGAACTTGTGATCATAGTTCTCGGGGCTCCACTTCCCAGAGCCGGGAATGTCGATGGTCAATGGCCGGTCGACAACGGCGTCATCTTCGCGCGCACCAAGGTCAAGCGCGGCGGCATAGACGAATGGCTTGAACGCCGATCCGGTCTGGCGTTTTGCCATCACCGCGCGGTTGAATTGCCCGGTCACACCGCGGAACTGCCGCCCGCCGACCATGGCGCGCACCGCACCATCCGCACTCATCACCACGATTGCGGCCTGCGCGACCGAATCTTCCTTGACGCGGGTGTCGAACACCGCCTGCAGGGCATCTTCGGCAGCTTGCTGGATCGCCGGGTCCATCGTCGTGCGGATCACCACATCCTCGGTGGTTTCGTCAGTCAGGAAATCCGGCCCGGCATCCATCACCCAATCTGCAAAATACCCGCCTGCCCGCGCCTCGGCGGCTGGGGACAACACCGCCGGATTGTCGCGCGATGCCAGCATTTCACCGGTGCTGATATAGCCCTGATCCTCCATCAACCCCAAGACAAGCGACGCGCGCTCTTGCGAGCGTTCAAGGTTTCGCGTCGGCGCATAATAGGATGGCGCAACCAGCAGCCCGGCCAGCATCGCGGATTCCGCCGCATTCAGATCCTTCGATGATTTGCCGAAATAACGCGCACTGGCCGCTTCGAAGCCACGCGCACCCGCGCCCAGATAGGCACGGTTCAGATAGATCGTCAGGATATCTTCCTTGGAATAGCGCGCCTCCATCGCCATCGAGAACGGTATTTCCTTGATCTTCCGCACCAGCGTGGTGCGACGGCAATCCGCCTCATATTCGGCCTCGCTCATCCCGGCGCCGGGATCGAAGGGATTGCCAAGGCAGATCAGCTTGGCAACCTGCTGGGTGATGGTCGACCCGCCATGACCCTGAAGTGGCCCACGCCCTTCCCGCATATTCACCCGGATCGCACTGGCAATACCACGCGGAGATATGCCGAAATGCCGATAGAACCGCTTGTCCTCGGTCGCAACGACCGCATTGCGCAGATGGGCCGAGACATTGGCCGCCGACACATGCCCGCCGAACTGTTCACCGCGCCATGCGAACACCTGGTCATAGCGGTCGCGCAATTCGACCGAGCCACGCGCGCGCCCGTCCACAAGCGCCGCAACAGACGGCAATGTCGTGAAATAATAACCCGTTACAGCCAGCAGAACCAGCCCGACCACCACCGCGCCGCGCCAGATCAGCCCGAATGTCAGGCGGAATACCCAGCGAAAGAACGCACCGATAAACCCGCCCCTGCGAACCGGTTTTCGCGCCGATCTGCGCCGTTTTGTCGATTTTCCAACCGGCTTGCGCGGATGCCTTGCGTCCGCCCTTAACGGCGGTTTTCTGCTTCGCGAACCACTCATAACACTGCCACCACTACTGCCTCAGGCCATGGTAGATAAGCGTAAAGCGATGAAATGTGGAGGGGGGATGTTCTTCGGCGGCGTTTCGCCGCCACCCGACATCTTTCCGGCATTTTTCGCGCATCTGCCAGATGCGCGGCCCGCAGGTTTCATTCGGCCACCGCCTGATACCCGTGCGTGGGTACGGCGCCCAAGCCGCTGCCCAGTCAGGGCAACAAGATGGCTTTGCGTTCAAACGTCACCTCGTCGGTGCCGCCATCGTCATACAGCAGTTGTACGGTAACAGTTTCCACACTGCCCGGCGGCAGGGTGACATAGGGCAGATGCGTATCTGCCTTGATCGCCGCGGGGGCGGCGGTATCGACATAGCAGGGCTCAGCCTCGAACAGTTGACCGGGCGCGGCCCCGTTCAGACCATAGCGGATTTCCCACAACCCGCAGCGCCAGGCCAAAAGATGGGTGAAATACAGCAGATCCTGCCCGTTGAAATCACGCACGGCGATCCAGCTTCCCCGGGTTGCATCCAGGATCGGGCGCACCTCGCCCGCGGTAAGAAACTTCCCGGTCGGGGTCTGATCTTCGGGTGTGCGCGCCGCGCCTGGTTCATTTGCCCCAACGTCCGAAGGCGAAACAGCGGCCGCAGCAGGGGGCCGCACCATGGCTGCGAAATTCGGCTCGGTCGAACCGATGCCAAAACCCACCAGTACCAGAAAAATCATCTCGATCATCGCAATTCCCCAAGGTTTCGCTTTTCGCAGCTGTCCTGCGCCCCCTATACCCCGGGGCGGTTCCATGTGACAGGTTCGCTGACAATGCCCGCACCGACGAAACAGGCCGACGCCTTCAACATCGTCACAATCGCACAAGCCGGGCGGTTACAGTATGAGGCTGTGCTGCTGGCCGCCAGTCTGCGCCAGTCCAACCCAGATTTCGCCGGTCGCCTGTTCATCGCCCAGCCCAACCCCGGCCCGCTTTGGCCCAATGACCCCGGCATCGACGACCCGGCGGTCCTGCAAGCGCTGCACGATTTGGGGGCCGAGGTTATCGGCTTTGACAACCAGGTTTTCGGGCAGAGCTATCCCTATGGCAACAAGGCCGAAGCCCTGTCCGCCTTGCCAAAGGGGCAGCCGTTCCTGTTCCTGGACACCGATACGCTGATCACCGGCCCGATCAGCGCCTTGCCGATCGCAACCGCGCCGCCCGCCGCCAGCATGCGCCGCACCGACACCTGGCCAACGATCGAGCTTTACGGCCCCGGCTATGCCGAGACCTGGAAGTCGCTCTACGACAAATTCGGCCTGGATTTCGACAGCAGCCTCGACCCCGATCAGCCGGACGAATACTGGCAGAGATACCTTTATTTCAACGCCGGATGGTTCTTCGGCCCCTGCCCGGTCGCCTTCGGCGACAGGCTGGTCGAGACCATGCGCGCCATCCGCGACGACCCGACCCCGCAGATCGTCTGCCAATCCATGGACCCCTGGCTGGACCAGATCGCCCTGCCGCTGGTGATCCATGGCTTTGGCGGCGGGCGCCCCGGTCCGGACCTCGTTGGCCTCGACGGAGACATCACCTGTCACTACCGCGCCCTGCCCCTGCTTTATGCGCGCGAAAACGATCATGTGGTCGAGGTGTTAGAGGCCGTCACCGCCCCCAACAAGATCAAGAAAGTCCTGAAGGCCTATGACCCGTTCAAGCGCATGATCTTCCAGGGTCGCGGCCAAAAAGTCCGCGCCCTGTTCGACCGCAACAACCTGCCCCGTCGCGAACGCGCGATCCGCAACCGGATCAAACGCGAAGGCTTCTGGATGCGCTGAGGGGGCTTTGCTCGGTCGCATCAGCGACCCGGCGCAAACCATCCCGCGCAGGTTCGGCGTCCGGCCCTTTCACGTCACCCGCCAATCCAAGCGCTTCCAGAAGGCGGATAAACAGATACCCCGGATCCATCTGCCCCGCCTCGACCCCCAGCAACGCGGAATGCGGGAATGCATGGTGATTGCCGTGCCAGTTCTCACCAAACGTCAGCAGACCAAGCCCAGGGATGTTGTAGCCCTGAACTGGCAACCCTTCGATACGCCAGCCTTGATGACCGCGTCGATGCGCGAAATGCCCGACCATCCAATGCCCGGTCAGCGAAGCGACGATCCGTAGCGAAACGCCCCACAAAACCCAACCAATGCCACCAAGCGCGAACAGAACCACGGCGACAGGCAGTTGCTGCCACATCCAGCTTCGTTCCAGCGCTTTGTAGAAACGATCGGACGCGATCTCAGGTTCGATGACCAAGTCCGGCGGATTGGTCAGGCGATACTCGCAGTGCATTTGCCACCATGCATCGCGCCAGAACCCAGCCCCGTGGGACGGATGCGGGGGGCAGACTACCTGCCGTTGGTGCCAGTCGCGCATGTCATGGGCGCGGATCATTCCGAATGGCCCCGCCATTCCCACCAGTGTGCCCAGCCAAAGCAGACTGCGCTCGACCCAGATCGGCGCACGAAAACTGCGATGAATCAATAGCCGGTGCATGCCGACTGAATGGCCCGCGCAAATGGTAATGGCGCTGAGGGCCACGAACACCACAGACCCACCCCAACTGGAAAACCAGATCAGCGCCGCGACGGCCCCCAACAGATGCGCGAAGAACCACAGCGACTTTGCCGGCACCCAGACGATCCGCCCCCTCGTGGCCGAAGTATGCCCGCGCACCAACACTCGATCTGTTGAGAGATATTCGGTCATCTTGCGCACTCCTGCCAATAAGCGTAGATATATAGTAAATGAAGTATATAACTCATAAGTTAAAAGGTTAAATCGTGTCAACCCCCGACAAAGTCTTCGAGGCCCTCGGTTCCACCACCCGGCGTAGAATCTTGGCCTACCTTTCTGAAAGTCCGCTGACCGCAGGCGCGATAGGAGAGCGGTTCGAGATGTCGCAACCCGCTGTTTCGAAACACTTATCCGTCCTTGAAAATGCCGGTCTGGTGTGGCGCAAACGCGAAGGTCAGTTTGTGACCTACGGAATGCAACGCGACAATCTTGCAGGCACTCTGGCTGGCTTCTTGCAAGAGGTCTGCCCACCATCGCGCGCCCTGAAAAAAGAGGCCCGCGCGGTCCGTAAGGTACAGCCGTAAGCTCAGCCCTCAATCCCACAGTTGCACATTTGCGATCCAATAGCCTAAACCAACCCTCAACATATAAATCGAGGGACACCATCATGGCCGACAACACATACGGATTCGACACGCTGCAGATTCACGCCGGGGCGGTTCCCGATCCGGCGACCGGGGCGCGGCAGACGCCAATCTATCAAACCACGGCCTATGTGTTCCGTGATGCCGACCACGCCGCCGCCCTGTTTAACCTGCAAGAGGTTGGCTACATCTATTCCCGCCTGACCAACCCCACCGTCGCAGTGCTGCAGGAACGCATCGCCACGCTGGAAGGCGGCGTCGGGGCGGTCTGTTGTTCCTCGGGCCACGCCGCCCAGATCATGGCGCTGTTCCCGCTGATGGGTCCGGGCAAGAACGTCGTCGTCTCGACCCGCCTTTACGGCGGCACCGTCACCCAGATGAGCAACACCATCAAACGTTTCGGATGGGAGGCGAAATTCGTCGACATCGACGACGCAGATGCCGTCGCCGCCGCAATCGACGACAACACCCGTGCCGTCTTCTGCGAAACCATCGCCAACCCGGGCGGCCATATCGCCGACCTCTCCTCGCTGGCCAAAGTCGCTGACAAGGCAGGCGTTCCGTTGATCGTCGACAACACCTCGGCCACACCGTACCTCTGCCGCCCGATCGAACATGGCGCGACGCTCGTCGTCCATTCGACCACCAAGTATCTGACCGGTAACGGCACGGTCACCGGCGGCTGCGTGGTGGATTCCGGTCAGTTTGACTGGTCCGCCAGCGACAAGTTCCCCTCGCTCAGCGCACCAGAACCGGCATATCACGGGCTGAAGTTCCACGAGGTACTTGGCCCGATGGCCTTCACCTTCCACAGCATCGCCGTTGGCCTGCGCGACCTGGGCATGACGATGAACCCGCAAGGCGCACACTACACGCTGATGGGTATCGAAACCCTGTCCCTGCGCATGCAGCGCCACGTCGAGAACGCGGTCGAGCTTGCCGAATGGCTGGAAAAAGACGATCGCATCGACTTTGTCACCTATGCGGGGCTGAAAAGCTCCCCCTACCACGGGCTGATCGAAAAAGTCTGCCCGCGCGGCGCCGGGGCGCTGTTCACCTTTGCGGTCAAGGGCGGCTATGACGCTTGCGTCAAGCTGATCGATTCGGTGGAAATCTTCAGCCACGTCGCCAACCTCGGCGATACCCGCTCGCTGATCATCCACTCGGCCTCGACCACGCACCGCCAGTTGACCGCCGATCAGCAGGAAGCAGCAGGCGCCGCCCCCAACGTGGTGCGCGTGTCCATCGGGATCGAGGATATCGCGGACCTGAAAGCCGACCTCGATCAGGCCCTCAGCAAGGCAGTCAGCTAACGCCCAAACCCCGGGTCCGGTCCGCAGTCCTGCGCGATACCGGCCCGGGGCAGGCTCTGTCCGCTCGTCTTTTCGCCAAAAATACTCTCAGGGGTCTGGGGCAGAATGTCCCAGCCACCGCCCCCGGCAAGGAACCGCGCGATTTTACATCGCGCGGCTGCCCTCACTGTTCAATTTCGAACACCACGTTGACGCGCGCCGCAATCGCAACCTCGCCCTCGGCCACCGGAACGGCATCTGCGGCCATGCTTTCCATCCGCGCCATCATCACCGGCCCGCGCCCCTGCTGCACCTCGTCCAGCGATACGATCGCCCCAAGCGAAACACCTGCAGCTTGTGCAAAGACCTCAGCCTTGCGCCGGGCATCCGCAACCGCTCGGCGGCGCGCCTCGTCCATCAGTTCGCCGTCCTCGGCGACTGAAAACTGCAGGTTATGAAACGTGTTGGCCCCGTCCGAAACGGCGATATCCAGAATCGAACCCAGCGCCGAAAGATCCCGCACCCGCACCGTGATCTGATTCGAGACGACATAGGCAACGATCCGCTGACCACCATCGGGCAACGTGTTGCGATGATCCCAGCGCGGCTGCAGCGATAACCCGCTGGTCTGCAGATCACGCGGCGCAATCCCGCGCGCCTTCAACCGATCCAGAACGGCGGCCATGTTCGAATTGTTGGCCGTCAACGCCTCGGCAGCTGTCTTCGCCTCGCTGGTCACGCCCAAGGAAATCAAGGCCATATCGGGCGAGGTTGCCACGCTACCTTCACCGCTGACGGTCATCCGGCCCGCTGTGACCTCTTGCGCGACAGCCGGTGAAGCCACTGCCAAAACGACGAACAATAACGCTCTGAACATGATGCATTTCCTTTTGTTGATCACTCTACATTGTCTACGACGCGCGCCACCGCCGGGTCCTTGGTACAGACTTTTCCTTTTTGGCAGCTTCGTCTAGTCTGTCGCCTCAGCAGACTTGGGGGTCTGCCCGTCACTAACATGAGAGATTGAGCCTTGGCCCAGACCATGAACCCGACCTTCGCGCTGGAAATCGCACCCGACACGCTGACGCTGTCACATCGCCGGTTCGGGGCCTGGCACTCGCTAGGCACGGTACGCCGCGATGATCCCCGCTGCCCGCAGCGCATGGACGAACTTCGCCGCACCGCCGATTGGCTGGAACCGAACTCGATCCGCACCGCCGTTGTCGTCGCCTCAAGCCAGGTGATGTTCCTGACCGTTGCGCTGCCGTCCAACAGCCGTGGCAACAAGCGGCGCGAAATTCGCGAAGCGTTGAAAACCGCGACCCCGTTCCCGGTTGAAGATATCGAGTTTGATTTCGTCTCGGAGGACGGCGGCGCGCGGGTCGCCATCGTCGCCAAGACCGCCCTGGCCGAGGCCGAGGCGATTGCCGTTCACTTCAAGCTGAACCCGGTGCGTTTCGCCGCCCACCCCTCGGCACGCGATTTCAACGGAGAGCCTGATTTCGGCCCCACCGATTATGCGGCCCATGTGCAGGAACTGCAGATGAAATCGCCGATGCGCAAGAAGCCGACCCCACAAGGTGGCAACCGGCGTTCTGCATCCCAGCAACGGCCCGAGGCGGCAGCGCCGGCGCAAATGCCGCTTGGCAATCCGCCAGCCGATGCGCCGCCCGCATCCGCGCCCGCCGCAGCCATGTCCGCATCTCCGGCATCTACACCTCCGGCATCTGCACCTCAGGCATCCGCGCCCCGGGCAACACCGAAACCGGCGGCCCAACCGACCGCGCCGCAACCGGCCCCAGCCGCAAATCCGCTGTCGTCCCTGGCGACACCGCCGCTGACATTCGCCAGCAGGCGCGGCCCCTCCGTCGAACTGCGCGCCACCAAGCGCGAGGCGCCGTCGGTGTCCGCGCCCGGGACGGTCTTGCCAACGTTTACCTCTGCCGCACGCAAAGCGCAGACCAAGCAGGAACCCAAGTTGAGTGGTGCTGCAACGGCACCGCGCACCAAACCTGCCGCGACGCCCGCACAGGCCGCGCCCGCAGCAGATGCGCCGCGCGCTGAGCATATCCTCGACGATCTGCCACCCATGGCACATCTGGAGGGCCGCTCGCGTGGTGACGCAAGCCCGGCGCAAGCGCCGCGCCAAGCCCGTCCACAGCCAACCCCGCCAGCCGGGTCCGCGCCCACGGACGCGTCGGACATGCGCCAGCCCAGCAATGACCCGCGCGCCGCAACACCGCGCGGCGATACGCAGCAGGCCGCGCCGCGACGCGCCAAGGCGACACCGGTTGCCCGCGCGCCCGAACAGGCAGCAGGCCAGACCCCGAACCAGCCGCCAAACCGGACCCCAGACGCCGGACCGACACCTCGGTTTGGTCAGGGGCGGCGCCCGGCGCCCGGCCCGCAGCGCACAGCTGACGCGCCACACCCACGGCGACGCGCTGCGCCCCAAAATGCGGGACCTCAGCATGCGGGCCAACACCCGGATCAGCATCAGGCACGCCAATCCGCGCCCCGGCCCGCGCCGGGTGCGGAATTCGTCGCCCGGCAACGGCCGCCCGAAGGCAACGCGCAATTCCAGCGTGCCCAGCCGGACCCGCGCCGCCGTGGCGTACAGCAACCGATGGACCCCCGGGATCCGCGCGCCCAGGGCAGACAGCCACACGCGGCCGCCTATGGCGCTGACTCCAGCCCCTATCCGGGCGCCGGACATCCCTCACAGGGCGCAATGACCGGGGGCGACCAGGGTGTCGCAACCGCAGCCGCCGCCTCGCTTACACCGGACGCACCCGGTGGCGAAAAAGGCCGTGGCATCCTGGGCACCAGGCTTGCCCGGCGGCAATTGTCCGAAACCGAACAGATGACCGTCTTCGGCGCACGTGAAGCTGATGAGGGGCGCCGCGTCCCGATCATGCCGCTGGCCGCCGCAATCGGCGCGCTGCTGCTGATCGCCGGTGGCGTCTGGGGCGCTTATTATATGCTGGTATCGGGCGATGACATCGCCGGGACCACCGGCGACCAGCCGCCAAGCGTCGAACTGGCGCTGGCCGATGCCGCCGCCGGCCTGCCCGCGCGCGGCTCGGAAGCGCCGGTGCCGCGCCCCGCCTCGATCGCCGGTTTAGCGCCAGTTGATCTGGGCAACGGCGGGACCGAGCTTGCCTCGGCCGATCCTGACAGCGCCGGTGATACCACACCAGCCGTCGATCCGATTGCAGCCGCAACCGCCGCCGCAATGGCCAGCGACAACCCGCCCCCGGCGCGTCCGGGCGATCAACCGACCGAGAAAAGCGACGACATCGTCATAGCCTCGGTCGATCACCGCATCCCGGCCGAAGATGCCATCGCCCCACCGCTGGCGCGGCTTCTGGTCGAAGACGAGGCGCCGGTTCCGCTGGCAACGCCCGCCCCCTTCGGCACAGACTATGAATTCGGCGAAGACGGTTTCGTCGTGGCAACCAAGGACGGCGCGGTGACCCCGGATGGCGTGATTGTCTTCGCAGGCCAGCCGACCAAAGTGCCTGCCAGGAACCCGCAGATCATCGCCGCCGTCGCCGGGGCCGCCACCGCGATCGCGGTCCAGACCGCGCTTGAGGATGACCCGCAGCCGCGCGCGCGCCCTGCCAGCCTTCTGGCACAGCCGACCGACGGGGCCGAGGCTGCACCACAGCCCGCCGATGGCACGGTGCAAACAGCCGCCGCCGATGCAGCCGATCTTGAGGCGGCAGTCTCGGACACACTGGCTCAGGTGGCCGACGCGGATAACGCGGCCAGTGCCGAAGACACATCGACCACGCCCGAGGCGCGGTTCTCGTCCACGTCGCTGATCCCGCAGGCGCGCCCTGCCTCATTGGTGCAACGCGTGGCGCAGGCACGGGCAACCGTGGCGGCCTCGGCGCCCAGCGCGCCCGCGCAGCAGCCGACGCAGCAAACTTCGGCCACGCCCTCGGCAGCCCCAGCCACCGCAAATCCGTCGATCCCGACCCGCGCGTCGGTCGCGCGCACCGCGACCGAAACAGATGCCATCACGCTGAGCCGTCTGAACTTGATCGGTGTCTATGGCTCACCCAGTGACCGCCGCGCCCTGCTGCGCCTGCCGTCCGGGCGCTATGTCAAGGTCAAGGTCGGCGATCGCATCGACGGGGGCCGCGTTGCCCAGATCGGCACCGGTGATCTGCAATACGTCAAGGATGGCCGCACAGTCACGCTGGCAATGCCGCGCGGCTGATGACACCACCTTGCGTTGTTTCAAAGGGTGCCCCCATCGGGGCGCCCTTTTTCTGTGCATCATATCAGACAGAGACCAGGGCTATCCCATCGCGACCGCGCACGGCGTGTGCGCGATGAAGCGGCGGGCGTTCATTGGCGGAGGGCTGGTAATGTCGGCAAGCGGGATCGGTCCGGCATCAGGATCAGCTGCGAATGGATATTACGTGCCGCCCGAAGAAGCGCCGCATCAGCGCACCTTCATGCAATGGCCCGTCAACCGACGTGTTCACCCGGATCGGGTGTTCCTCGACCTCGCGCAGCAGACCATCGCGAATATCGCAAATGCCATCGCTGAATTCGAACCGGTGACGATGCTGGCAGCGAAGGATGACCAGCCGGGCGCACGGCGCAAACTGTCGCAGGCGGTGGACCTGTGGGACATCCCGACCGAGGATCTGTGGTGCCGCGATGCCGGGCCGATCTTCGTGGTGGACGGGCGCGGCGGGCTTGCCATCAGCCATATGCAGTTCAACGGATGGGGCGAAAAACAGGTGCACACGCGCGACGCAAGGATCGCCGGTGCGGTTGCGCAGCGCCTACACCTGCCGCTTTTGCCAACGGATCTTAAGGGCGAAGCCGGTGGCGTGGAACAGGACGGCCACGGTTTGCTGATGGCCCATGAAAGCAGTTGGGTGAACGACAACCGCAATCCGGGCCTGACACGCGCAGAAATCGAGGCACGCCTGCTGGCCGCCTATGGGGCCGAGCGGTTGATCTGGTCGCCCGGTGTCCGGGACGCGGATATCACCGATTACCACATCGACAGCCTGGCGCGGTTCACCGGGCCGGGGCGCGTGCTGATGAACCTGCCCGATGACCCCGACCCGCGCGATCCGTTTCACAACGCTGCATTGGATACGCATGATGCCCTCGTCGCCACAGGGCTGGAGGTTGAGGTCATCCCCGAGCCGGTGCAGCGACGTGTGAACAGCATCGATTTTGTTGCGTCCTACGCGAACTACTATGTCTGCAACGGCGCGGTGATCGCGGCAGAGTTCGGCGATGCCGAAGCCGACGCCATCGCCGTAGACGCGCTGCAACGACATTATCCCGGGCGCGCGGTCATCACGCTGAACGTCGACGCCCTGGGCGAGATGGGCGGCGGTATACATTGTGCGACGCAACAGATGCCGGCGGTATAGGGGGGCGGCTGCGCGACGCTGACGTGCCGCAGCTGTTGTGCCAGTTTTATTTTAGTTTCAGCGCCTTAATCCAAATTACAAATCGCCGGACAGAATGACGGTCCGGCGATCGCCCGGCGCAGCGCGCCGTTATGTCGACAACTCGACCAGTTCAATCAGATTGCCCCAAGGGTCCGCGACAAATGCTACGCTGTACCCAAGCTCTGGCACTTCAAACGGCGCTTGCACCACGTTAACACCGCGATCAGCCAGAGCGCCCAGCGCGTCCTTGTGACTTGGGACGGAGAAAGCAAAGTGATGATAGCGCGCGGGCGCAAGCGATTCCCAGAAATCATCCGGCACGAGCACGCCATTGTCCGAGGTTTTTCCGCCAATAATCTCGATCAATGAACCATTGTCCCCAGGTGCAGCCAGATAGGCCAGACGCAGCCCATTCGGGCCGGGCCATTCCTTCACCACCCGAAAATCAAAGCTGCGCACATACCAGTCGATTGCTGCCTCATAGTCCGGGACCCGCAAACAGGGATGGCTGGATCGCATGGATTTAAACGGCGACGAGGTGTCCGTCGCCGGAAACGGGAATGGAAGCATTGTGCAATCTCCGCTGGTGTCTGTTGCAGCGGACATAGCATGTGGAATGCGGGCTGGCCAAAGAAGATCGCTGTGGACCAGCCGCAGCGGCCCTTGCCTGTCAGCCAGGCGGACAGGTCCGGTTTGGGATTTACCCTATCCGGCCTTCAGAACCCCACGTTCCACCTGATCAGCCTCGATGCTTTCAAACAGCGCCTTGAAGTTACCCTCTCCGAAGCCGTCATCACCCTTCCTTTGAATGAATTCAAAGAAGATCGGCCCGATCACGGTTTTTGAGAATATCTGCAGCAGAATCCGCGTCTCGCCCCCATCATCCACGCCCTCGCCGTCGATCAGGATGCCGTGCTTCATCATCCGGTCCTTCGGTTCTTCATGGCCGACGACACGGGTGTAGCTTTTATCATAATACGCTTCCGGCGGTTTGGGCATGAATGTGACCCCACGCCGCGCAATCTCGTCCGTTGCATCGTAAAGATCGCGCGCGCCGACAGCGATGTGCTGAATGCCCTCGCCATTATAGCGTTTCAGGTATTCGACGATCTGCCCCGTTTCACCCCGGTCTTCGTTGATCGGAATGCGGATGCGCCCGCAGGGGCTGGTCAGCGCGCGGCTGCGCAGGCCGGTGTACTTTCCTTCGATGTCGAAGAAGCGGATTTCGCGGAAATTGAACAGATCGCCGTAGAACTTGAACCAGACGTCCATGTTGCCGGTGTGAACGTTGTGCGTCAGATGATCGAGGTAGTAAAAGCCGACCCCCTCGGGATGGGCCTTTTCGATCCAGTCGAATTCTTCGTTATAGGGGTTCGCCTCGTAATATTGGTCGATGAAATAGATCAGGCTGCCACCGATGCCGCGAATTGCCGGAACCTGCATGGTCTTGCCGGGGCCGTCGAACGGCTCGGCACCCTTACCAACAGCATGTGCAAACGCCTTGTCCGCATCCACAACCCGCCACGCCATTGATGGCGCGCAGGGCCCGTGTTCTTCGACAAAGCTGCGCGCATGGCTGCCCGATTCATCGTTCAGCACATAGGTGATATCGCCCTGCTGCCACAGCTCGATCGCCTTGGTCTTGTGGTTGGCCGTGTGGATATAGCCCATCCGAGCAAACGCCTCGCGCAGCTTTTCAGGCTCCGGGTGGGCGAATTCGACGAACTCAAATCCATCTGTCCCGGCGGGGTTTTCGGCGGTGATGGCGGCTTTCGGCGCGTCGTGGGGGAACGGACCCATGGCATATGCTCCTGCTTGCAGGTGAGAGTTGCGGCAAGCCTACCCGTTTTGCCATGCGGTCGGTGCGCGAATGATGGCGCTTTTCCGAACATGTTGCTATATATGCGACAAAATTACTGGAAACTACGCGGAAAACTCGCATGAAACTCGACTCAACTGACAAACGCCTGCTGGCCGCCCTGCAGGCCGACGCCCATGCCACCGCTGATCAGCTGGCCAAGAAAATCAACCTTTCGCCCAGTCAGGCCGGGCGGCGGCGGCAACGGATCGAGGCATCGGGCCTCATCAAAGGCTATACCGCCCGGCTGGATCCGGCGCGCCTGGGCCTGACTGTGCAGGCCTTCATACAGGTCGAAATGGTCAGCCACGGCGGCGATACCGGCCAGAACTTCGCGCGCCTCGTCGCGGCCCAGCCGCAGATCGTCGGTGCCTGGACGATGACCGGCGCGGCGGATTACCTGCTGCGTGTCTGGTGCGCTGATCTGGCCGCGCTGAACACGCTGGTCCACGACATATTGTTGGCGCATCCGTCGGTCGCACGTGTCCACAGCCAGATTGTGATGAACCAGCTGAAATCGGACGCGCCGCTGCCCACCTGACAGACCTTGCGCAAAGCGCAGTGAACATGTGACTCTGCCACCAGACGCATCCGCCTACCTGAGAGGTTCCATGGAAAGTTTCCTGTTCCAAGCCACGATCTACCTCGGCGCTTCGGTGATCGCGGTGCCAATTGCGGCGCGTTTGGGCCTTGGCTCGGTGCTGGGCTATCTGCTTGCGGGCATCGCCATCGGCCCGCTGCTGGGGCTGGTCGGAAGCGAAACCGCAAGCCTGCAACATTTCGCCGAATTCGGTGTCGTCATGATGCTGTTCCTGATCGGGCTGGAGCTGGAACCCCGCGCCCTTTGGGATATGCGCCACAAGCTGCTGGGGTTCGGTGGCGCACAAATCGGGCTGACCATCGCGGCCGTCTTTGCTGGCGCGCTGTTCTTCGGACTGCCCTGGCAAACCTCGCTGGCCATCGGCATGATCTTCGCGCTGTCTTCCACCGCTATCGTGCTGCAAACGCTGGACGAAAAGGCATTGATGCAGACCGGTGGAGGGCGCGCGAGCTTTTCCGTGCTGCTGACCCAGGACATCGCCGTCATCCCGATGCTGGTCGCGATTCCCCTGCTGGCCATGCCATGGCTGTACGGACCCGGCGCCGCAGACGAACACGGTGGCGATGCCCATGGCGAAACAGACGGCCACGGCGAAGTGGCTGAAGGCACGGCCGCCGAACACGCCGAAGCCGCCCTGTCGCTGGTCGAGGGTTTGCCGGGCTGGGGCGTCACGCTGGTCACACTCGGCGCGATCGGTATCGTCGTGCTGCTGGGCATATTTGCCTTCCGCCCGCTGTTCCGCTTCATCCACGCCGCCCACCTGCGCGAGATGTATACCGCCACCGCCCTGTTGATCGTCGTCGGCATCGCGGTGCTGATGATCATGGTCGGCCTGTCACCCGCACTCGGCACCTTCCTGGCCGGGGTTCTGCTGGCCAGTTCCGAATTCCGGCACGAGCTGGAAAGCGACATTGAACCCTTCAAGGGCCTGTTGCTTGGGCTGTTCTTCATCACCGTCGGCGCCGGTATCAACTTTGGCGTGCTGCTGGGTGATCCGTTTACCATCGTCGGGCTGACCTTGCTGCTGATGCTGACCAAGGGCACGGTCCTGTTCTGCATCGCCCTGGCCTTCAAACTGCGCGGGCGCGACCGATGGCTGTTCACGCTCGGCCTGGCGCAGGCCGGTGAATTCGGCTTTGTGCTGATCTCATTCTCGCTCCAGCAATCGGTGCTGCCCGGACCGCTGGGCGAAAGCCTGCTGCTGGTGGTGGCATTGTCGATGCTGCTGACGCCGCTGTTCTTCATCGCCTATGAGGTTATTTCGCGCCGGATGGCCGATACCGGCGACGACACACCGCATGACGAAATCGACGAAAGCCAGCCGATCATCATTGCCGGTGTGGGCCGTTTTGGTCAGGTCGTGAACCGGATGCTTCAAACCACAGGGTTCCAGACAACAGTGCTGGATCACAACCTGAAAACCATCGAGCTGATGCGCCAGTTCGGGTTCAATGCCTTCTTCGGAGACCCCACCCGGCCCGAGCTTCTGCGCTCGGCCGGGCTGGCCAATGCGCGGGTACTGGTGGTGGCGGTTGATGACAAGGAAGCCGCCATCAAGCTGGTCAAACACGCCCGCACCGAACGCCCCGATCTGCACATCATCGCGCGCGCCTATGACCGGGTCCACACCTACCGCCTGTACCAGGCGGGCGCGAATGACATCGTGCGCGAGATGTTCGACAGCTCCCTGCGCGCGGGCCGCTACGCGCTGGAACACCTCGGCTTTTCTGAATACGAGGCGTCCGAGGCGCAGCGCCTGTTCTATCACGGCGACCGCAACGCACTGGCCGAACTTGCGCCCCTTTGGAACCCGGATATCCCGGTGGTTCAGAACACCGAATACATCGAACGCGCCAAAGAGCTGAATAAAGAGCTGGAAACCGGATTCCTGACCCAGATCTCGGAAAAGCCAAAAACCGGCACAGAAAGCTAGGGCAAAGGCAAATCGACTTGCCGCCTACCCGCAACGGCTGATCTTTGGGCTGCCGCCCGGCCTTTGCGATGACACCATCGCAAAGCCCTCTTGGCAGCGCTGCCTCGTCATGGCAGGTGAGCGCCAATTCAAACGGGATGCCACGCCATGATCCTTTACCCCGCCATCGACCTGAAAGACGGCCAATGCGTTCGCCTGCTACGTGGCGAAATGTCGGCCGCGACCGTGTTCGGCGACGACCCGGCGGCACAGGCGCGTGCGTTCCAGGATGCGGGGTGCGAATGGCTCCACCTGGTTGATCTGAACGGCGCCTTCGCGGGGCAGCCGGTCAACGGCGATGCCGTGCGCGCCATTCTGGCGGCAACCGACGTGCCGGCCCAGCTGGGCGGCGGCATTCGCGACATGGCGACGATCGAACGCTGGCTTGAGGCCGGGATCGCCCGCGTGATCCTTGGCACCGTCGCGGTCGAGGATCCCGATCTTGTGCGACAGGCCGCAGCCGCCCACCCGGGCCGGATCGCCGTGGGCCTGGATGCCCGCAACGGCCGTGTCGCGACCCGCGGTTGGGCCGAAGAGACCGACGTGAATGTCACCGACCTCGCCCGCCAGTTCGAAGACGCCGGGATCGCCGCAATCATCTATACCGACATTGACCGCGACGGCGCGATGCAAGGCCCCAATGTTCAGGCGACCGAGGCGCTGGCCCGCGCCGTCAACATTCCCGTCATCGCGTCCGGCGGCGTATCCTCGATGGACGATCTGATGCGCCTGAAGCAGACCCGCGTGATATCCGGCGCAATCTCGGGGCGGGCGCTGTATGATGGCGCGCTGGACCTCGGCGCGGCCCTGGCCGGGCTGCGGGACTAACAGCGGCACGATTGGTCTGATACGGATGTTGGGGTTGCGCGCCTTCCTGCGCGGCCTTCGCTACGAAAAACCAGCGCATCACCCCCTTAATCTGCGATAATGCCTGAAGAAGATCGTCCGTCCAAAGCAGGGCGCGTACCAGGCGCATGCCATTCCAGAGGCAACTGAGGTAATCAGGCGGGCGCTTTAGCGCGCCAAATAGGCTGGATCGCCAGACCTGGCCAAAGCCAGCGAATATGCACACTCACAAAATTTCTGACAGATAGCTTAAATTCTATTCGTTTGATTGATTCATCGGGACTCCACATGATCCCGCCATCAAATCCAAGGGACCCCCGCCATGACCGTTGCAGCCATCACCACCGGCCACCCCATTGCCAACCTCGACAGCAGCCTTCTGGCCCGTGCACCTGCGTTCAACAGCCGCCGCAAATTCCGCCGCATGCTGGATCTAGATGATCACGTGCTGAATGATATCGGCGTGATCCGCGCCGAGGTTGAATGGGCCGCCAACCTGCCATTGAACGTCGACGCTGGTGGCGCCCTGCGCCGCGTCAGCCGGGCGCGGCGAAACAACAAGCGGTGACCAATGCACCGTGCGCATTGCCCCCGCGCCCGGCCCGCCCTATCTGTGACGCGTTCAGTCACAGGAGTCCCCGATGCAGCTGCCCTCGACCCGCCCCGTCTTTGATGCCAATGCGACTGGGGGCGATGCCCTTGGCAACCTGCCCGAATGGGACCTCAGCGATCTTTACCCAGCACCGGACGCGCCCGAACTGGCCCGCGATCTGGACTGGCTGGATACTGCCTGCGCCGATTTCGCGACCTCCTACGAAGGCAAGCTGGCAACGCTCGACGCTGCCGCCATGCGCGCCTGCATCGACGCCTATGAGGCGATCGACATCACCGCCGGGCGCATCATGTCATTTGCGGGCCTGCGCTATTACCAGGTCACCACCGACGCCGAGCGCGCCAAATTCATGTCCGACTGCCAGGACCGGATCACCAACGCGACCACTCCGCTGGTATTCTTCAGCCTTGAATTCAACCGGATCGACGATGCCGCGTATGAGGCGCTGTTCGCCGATTCCGCCCTGAACCGTTTCAAGCCCGTCTTCGACCGGATGCGCGCCATGAAGCCGCACCAGCTGAGCGATGAGCTGGAAAAATTCCTGCACGACCAATCCGTGGTCGGCGCATCCGCCTGGAACAAGCTGTTCGACGAAACCATGGCCGGGCTGGAATTCGACGTGAACGGCGAAACGCTGGGCCTGGAAGCCACCCTCAACTTCCTGACCGATCAGGATCGTGACAAGCGCGAAGCGGCCAGCCATGCGCTCGCCCATGTTTTTGGCCAGAACATCAAGCTGTTCGCCCGCATCACCAACACGCTTGCCAAGGAAAAATCCATCGAGGACATTTGGCGCAAGATGCCCAGCCCGCAGGCGGGCCGCCATCTGGCCAACCATGTGGAACCCGAAGTGGTCGAGGCGCTCAGGAACGCCGTCGTCGCCGCCTACCCGCGCCTCAGCCACCGTTATTACGAGCTAAAGCGCAAATGGCTGGGTCTGGATCGGATGCAGGTCTGGGACCGAAATGCGCCCCTGCCTATGGAAACCGACCGGATTGTCGGCTGGGACGAAGCGCGCAAGACCGTCACCGACGCTTACGCCGCGTTTTCGCCCGACCTAGCCGATCTGACCACGCCGTTCTTTGAAAAAGGCTGGATCGACGCGCCGGTGAAACCCGGCAAGGCACCAGGCGCCTTCGCGCATCCGACCGTCACAACCGTCCACCCCTATGTGATGCTGAACTATCTGGGCAAACCGCGTGATGTGATGACGCTGGCCCATGAGCTGGGCCACGGCGTGCATCAGGTTCTGGCCGCCGATCAGGGCGAGATGCTGTCTTCAACCCCCCTCACCCTGGCCGAAACCGCCAGCGTGTTCGGCGAAATGCTGACCTTCCGAAAGATGCTGGACGGGGCCAAAGACGCGGGCGAGCGCAAGATTCTGCTGGCTGGCAAGGTCGAGGATATGATCAACACCGTCGTCCGCCAGATCGCGTTTTACGACTTCGAATGCAAACTTCACGCCGCCCGCGCAGAAGGGGAACTGACCCCCGACCAGATCAACGAGATCTGGATGTCCGTACAGGGCGAAAGCCTTGGCCCGGCATTTGACTTCATGGACGGGTACGAGACGTTCTGGTCCTACATCCCGCACTTCATCCACTCGCCCTTTTACGTCTACGCCTATGCCTTCGGCGACGGCCTGGTGAATGCACTCTATGCGGTCTACGAAGAAGGCGGCGAGGGCTTTGAGCAGAAGTATTTCGACATGCTGAAGGCGGGCGGGTCCAAACACCACAAGGAACTGCTGGCGCCCTTCGGCCTGGACGCCAGCGACCCGGCGTTCTGGGACAAAGGTCTTGGCATGATCGAGGCGATGATAGAGGAGCTGGAAGGGATGGAGTGAACGCCTCTGGCGCGAACGAACACCCCTACACCGACCGATCACCACCAACGCCAATACACCCGAAATTGGCCGCAACATCTCCGCTGATGGATGTTGCGGGCCTGTGTCTGGTCAACCGTAAGCCCGCCAAAGGCAGGCCCTCATGTTGCCAAGGGCAAGCCGCTCAACTCCTCGACGCAGACGGCGCGCGGTGCCAGCCGCTCGGCCATCTCAGGCGCGCTTGCCACGCTGAGGTAAATTTGCCGGCGAACCAACAAAGCGGGCGCAGTTTTTGCGCCCGTTTTTTCGTGATGATTGCCCCTTATGCTTGATCAGCCTGGGGAACGGCGGCCTTCAGGGTGCTTGATGGCCAATATGGCTTTTGCGCAGGTCCTCCGCCCGGGCCAGCAATCTGCGCCGATCTTCCCCCTCGGGCAGTGCCAGACCCAATTGCTCGGTCTGCAACAACCCTAGGCGGGCCAGAACCGGGTCGGAACGCGTCAAATCCTCGTAAAATCCGATCGTGTCGCGCTGATCCGGAAATGTCAGCCTTTGATCCAGCCCGCAGATTTCCAATGCCAGCCGATTGCGCATGCATTTTTCGCATTCACCGCAATTACCGCCGTCTGGCCGTCGCAGTTGGCAGACGCATAGGTCCGCCAGCAAGGCAGGCGAACACGCATGGATCGCGGCAAGTTTTTCCGCGCGGGTCTGCGCCCAGCCCAGATAATCAATCGCGAAGGAGGGCGATTGAAAATATGTCTCGACACCCAGAATATTGGCCTCGGGCTCAATCATCAGACCATAGTCGGGCGTATTGTCTGCTGCAAAGCCACCGCGTGCCAAACCATTGCCAGTGTAGAATAAAATACAATTCAGCAGCATGGGAAGATAGGATTTCGACGGCCTGAAAGAGGCTGGAATGTTGGTCCGCACCGTCATCAGGTCCAGCCCAAAATACTGCGCAATCCGAGCGACCCGTTCACGACGGCCCGCAAACGCCTGGGAATCCGTGAAGTGAATATCCATGCCATGCAACAAAACGCCATGGGAATAAGCGCGCTCACGGGACGCTTCAATTGCCGCATACGTTGAATCAACGCCACCGCTCAGGCACAGGATGCCGCCCGTTTCTGGTTGCGGCGGATCGGGAACGATATTGCAAAGTTCCAGGTTCATCGGATGGCAATCGCCCGGCATACGCACCATCCAAAGGGCAGATGTCCGCGCAAGCGAAAGCGCCGTGCCTTGTGAAACGGGAAGGTCCAGCCGAAGCGGCAGACCTTTTTGCAGCGACAGCGCGCCTGCAATCCAGGCCACAAAATCATAGGTTTCAAAGGGCGGAAGATCGCGGTCAGCTTCAACAAACCAGGTGCGATCCCCGATCTGCAACGTCACCTTATTGGCAGACACCGTCGTGATGACGCTTTTGCGACGGCGCAGTGGAATGGCCGCACGAATTACGCGGTGTTTCAGGGTACGGCGCGGCATCCGTCAGTGCCCGGGCCGTTTCAATCCAGCTCGGTCCAGGGCCAGGGCTTCACCTCACTCGCTGCGGTCTGATAGCGCGCGGCCTTGGCAACCCAGATCCCCAGCGATTCACCGAAATCCGCCAACCGCTCGTTCGGGGTGCCCTTGTTGACCACCATCAGCACGAACTGGATGATCGTGGCCAGCCCCAGAACCGTCTGCGCGATCGAGATCATAAGCGCGATCAGGATCATATAGATCAGCCGGATAAACAGCCCGTCCTTTTCGACCGGGTCCTGCGGCCCATGCATCCGGCCTTCGAATTTCTGTTCCTGATCCGGCATCTCACCCTCCCTCAATCCGCGGCCAGCGCGGCGTCGATCACATCCTGCGTGCCACGGCTGAATTCCAGCGGGCACGGATAGGCGACCCCGTCGCGCAGGCTGGCACAGAAATTCTCGACCTGCTGAACATAGTGATTCACGCCCGGATAGCGGCTCGTCAACACCTCAAGCCCGTCACGCTCCAATACCACCTGCGCCATACCGAAAACATTGGTGTTGAACGGCGTCACCATGCGGATCACACCCTTTTCGCCATGAAAGCACACCTCCTGTCGCGGATGCGCGCGCATCGAGGTATATCCGGTGAACCGCGCCGCACCCAAACGGGCCTGCATTTCGCAGGTCACCTCGACCCCGTTTTCACGATCTATCGAGGCACGCACGTCTGACATTTCCAAGCCCGTCACGAAGCGGGCCGAGCCGATGGTGTACACCCCGATATCACGCAGGCTGCCACCGCCGGTATCGGCCCGGTTGCGGATGTTGTCCGCATCGCTGCGGTTGTCATATGTGAAGGTCGTATCAACGCGCACCAACCGGCCGATCGCCCCGTCTGCGAACAGATCGCGCGCATGCTGCCACTGCGGGTGATGCACGATCATGTAAGCCTCGGCCGCCAACAGGCCCGAGGCATCGCGCGCCGCAATCAGCCCGTCGAATTCATCCGCCCGCAGCGTCATCGGCTTTTCCGTCAGCACATGTTTGCCCGCAGCCATCGCCTTCAGCGACCATTCGACATGCAGATGATTGGGCAGCGGGATGTAAACGGCATCCACATCCGAATCCGCCAGCAGCGCGTCATAACTGTCATGAACCCGCAATCCCGGCGCGAATGCGGTGAACCCGGCCGCCTTGGCCGGATCGCTGGTCGCAAGCGCACTCAGCGCAGCGCCACGGGCCGCGTGAATCGCCGGGCCCATATGGTTAAGCGCAAAATTCGCGGCCCCCAGAATGCCCCATCGGATGTGGTCGGTCATATCGCAGCCCTGCTTTTCGTTCTTCAAGCCTGTATGTTACCCGCTGCCCCGGGGAAGGCCACTCAAATTCTGCCGGGCATCGCGCCAGAGGGGCCCGCGCACCGTCGCACCATCCCGGATGCACCACCGAGCGGTGATTCCCGCAAGCAACAGCCAACCGGGGTTTTTCCCGCACGTTATTGAGATGCCGCCCCCCCGATGCTACATCTGGTGTATCCCGGCGTCGGGGATTGGCGGCGCGCAAGTCAGGAGGACGACAATCTGTCCATTTCCACTTCGACGGCCCAGGGCGCCAACGGCGGTCGGGCTGAACGGTACTCCGGCGTGACCGCGGATACCATCCCACTGACCAGCGAGGCTCTGCTGGCGGTGATTCTGAAATCGCTCAACGATGACAAGGCCGAGGATGTGGTGCAGATCGCCCTGCACGGCAAGTCCGAGATGGCCGACTATATGGTGATCGCTTCCGGGCGATCTTCGCGACAGGTTGTCGCGATGGCCGACCATCTGGTGGATCACCTCAAACAGGACCACGGACGTGCCGCGCGCCTGGAAGGCAAGGACACGGGCGACTGGGTGCTTGTCGATGTCGGCGACATCGTCGTGCATCTGTTCCGCCCGGAAGTGCGCGAATTCTATCAGCTGGAAAAGATGTGGCTTGACCCGGCTGAGGCCGCAAAGCGCGGCTGATGCGGCTGCATCTGTGCGTCGTGGGCCGCCTGCGCGCCGGCCCCGAACGTGATTTGATCGACGACTATCTGACCCGGTTCGACAGGACCGGGCGCGCGCTGGGGCTTGGCCCCGCAACCATCACGGAAGTTGAGGATAAGAAAGGCGGCGGCAAATCGGCCGAGGGGGCGCTGCTGGCCCGCACCATCCCTGACAACGCCGTGATCTGTGCGCTGGATGAACGCGGCAAGCAGATGCCCTCGCCCGTATTCGCGGCCCAGCTGGCGCACTGGCGCGACGACGGACGCGGTGATCTGGCCTGCCTGATCGGCGGCGCCGACGGGCTGGACGCAGGCCTGGTGGCGCGGGCCGATCTGACCCTATCGCTTGGCCGTATGGTCTGGCCGCATATGCTGGCCCGCGTCATGCTGACCGAACAGCTTTACCGCGCCGCATCGATCCTGGCCGGGGCGCCCTATCACCGTGTTTGATCAGGCTGTGTCTGCCTGGTCGAAACGATAACCTCTGTCCGGCGGACCCATGTTGAACGTTGCGCCCCTTTGCCAGGGCCAGAAATCGCGTTCGATACCAGAAATTTACTGATGGATTGGCAGAGATTTCTTTTTCAGGCCAAGCGCGAAGCGCATTAGGTTGAACGTAAGCAATCCAAGCCAAGGACGGGCATCTTGATTAAAAACAGCCTCAAGTACCCCACAGCGAAACCGGGCGCTTCGATATCGACTAATACGTCAACAAACACGCCCCCTGGGCGCGCAAATTGTTGGGGGCCGCGCTGAAGGGATACGAGATTGAACACGGTCTCAGCGGTCGCGAACCCGGCTCAAATCCAACCTACGTTGCAATTGCCAATCTGTATTTTGACTCGGTCGAGGATTTCAAATCATCCTACGGGCCAAACGCGGCCGAGATCCAAAGCGACATTCCCAATTACACCGATATTCAGCCAACCATGAAAATCAGCCGGGTGATGGACGCATCGGTGCCACCATTGGAATAGGGTCAGGCCCCATTAATCCGGCACAAAAATGCGCGGTTTCGCGATGGATACAACAAAACCCTGCCGCGCGACCCCGTGATCCGGTTGCCCATGGGCGGGCCTCGCCCTAGATTGCGCCCGACACCACCCGGAGCCTTCGCGCATGCCCACCCAGAAACCTGTCGTTCTGTGCATTCTCGACGGCTGGGGCCTAAGCGCGGACGCAACCGCCAACGCGCCGGTTCTGGCGCACACGCCCACGTTCGACGGGATCATGGCGACCTGCCCGCATGCGACGCTGATCACCCATGGGCCGGATGCCGGCCTGCCGACCGGGCAGATGGGCAATTCCGAGGTCGGGCACACCAATATCGGCGCGGGCCGGATTGTGGCGATGGATCTGGGACAGATCGGCCTTGCGATTGAAGATGGCAGTTTCTTTGAAAATGCCGAGTTGATCGACTTCATCGAAGCACTGAAAACCACAGGTGGCACGGCGCATCTGTTGGGTGTGGTGTCCGATGGAGGGGTGCATGGGCACCTCGACCATATCGTCGCGGCAGCCAGCGCGCTGACCGGCGAAGGCGTGCCCGTCGCGATCCACGCGATCACCGACGGGCGCGATGTGGCCCCAACCTCGGGGGCGGCGTTCATCGCCGACCTCAACACCAAACTGCCCGAAGGCGCGCGGATCGAATCCGTGACGGGCCGTTACTATGCCATGGACCGCGACAACCGCTGGGACCGGGTGCAGCGTGCTTATGATGCGATAGTCCGTGGCCGGGCCGATCACACCGCCGCGAGTGCCGAACAGGCGGTCGCAGACGCCCATGCGCGCGGCGAAACGGATGAGTTCATCGCCCCGACCCTGATCGGCGCCTATGCCGGTGCCAGGGATGAAGACGGCCTGTTCTGCCTCAACTTCCGGGCCGACCGTGCGCGCGAGATCCTAAGCGCTGTCGGCGCCGATAAATTTGACGCCTTCGACACTGGCGCGCGCCCGCATTGGGTCGCCCTGCTGGGGATGGTGGATTACTCGGACGCGCACAGCGCCTTCATGTCAGCGATGTTTCCCAAGGGTCGCATCGAAAACACACTCGGATCCTGGGTGGCACAGAAGGGATTGCGCCAGTTCCGCATCGCCGAGACCGAGAAATACCCCCACGTCACGTTCTTCCTGAACGGCGGTCAGGAAGCGGCCGAACCGGGCGAAGACCGCTACATGGCCCCATCCCCCAAGGTGGCCACCTATGATTTGCAGCCCGAGATGTCGGCGCGTGAGGTGACCGAGCACCTGATCGCGGCGATTGGCGATGGCTATGACCTTATCGTGGTGAACTATGCCAACCCCGACATGGTCGGTCACACCGGCGATCTGGGCGCGGCCATCAAGGCCTGTGAAGCGGTCGATCAGGGGCTTTCGCGCGTTGTGGCAGCGCTGGATACGGTCGGTGGCGCGATGATCGTCACTGCGGATCACGGGAATTGTGAAGTGATGATAGACCCCGAAACCGGCGGGCCGCATACCTCGCACACCACGAACCCGGTGCCCGTGGCGCTGGTTGGCGGTGCGCCCGGGGCGACATTGCGCGCCGGGCGGCTGGCGGATCTGGCCCCGACATTGCTGGACCTGATGGGCCAGGAAAAACCCACCCAGATGACCGGCGAAAGCCTGATCGGATGAGGCGGGCGGGCCTGCTGCTGGGTCTGTGGCTGACGCTGGCGTCACCGGTTTGGGCACAAAGCGACGCCGCCACAGCCGCGCGATCCGCCGTGGATCAGCTTGACCGCGCTGCCGCCGCGCTGAACGCCGCGCGCGAAGCCCCCGACCGGGTCGCCGCCCTGACCCGCACAGTCGCCGCTTATGAGGCTGGCCTGGCCGCGCTGCGCGAAGGCATCCGCGATGTTGCCGCCAGGGAACAGGGCCTGCGCGACAGCCTTGCGGCGGACAATCAGAAACTGTCGCGGTTGCTGGGCGTATTGCAGATCCTGCAATCAGCGCCGGAAACCACGCTGCTGCTGCACCCCTCGGGGCCGCTCGATACGCTTCATGCAGGCATGCTGCTGTCTGATATGACACCCGGTCTGCGGCGCGAACTGGACAAGCTGAAGCTGCAAATGGCCGAAGTGGCCGCGCTGCGGGAGTTGCAGGAGCGCGCGGCCAAAAAGCTGACCGAAGGGCTTGACGGTGTGCGCGCGGCGCGAACCGCGCTGGGTCGGGCGGTTGACGAACGCGGCGCACTGCCGCGCCGCCTGGTCGATGACCCAGACGCGCTCAGCGCGCTGGCCGAAAGCGCCGACACCCTGGAAGGGTTTGCCACGGCCCTGCGCGAAGCCGATGCCAAAAAGGGACCCCGCCCCGCCCCGCGCGCCTTTCCAGCCGCCCGCGGCACGCTGCCTATGCCGGTCGATGGCACGGTCATCCGCGCCTCGGGCGAAGCCGACGCTGCCGGAATAACCCGCCCCGGATTGCTGATCGCGACCGAGCCCAGCGCCCTTGTCACAGCACCCTGGCAGGCGACAATCCGCTATCAGGGTCCGCTGCTGGACTACAAAAACGTGATGGTGCTTGAACCCTCCAGGGGTTTTCTGTTGGTGCTTGCCGGACTTGATACAGTGTATGGTCAGGTCGGGGATGTCATGCCGCAGGGTACCCCGGTGGGCTTGATGGGCGGATCGAAAGAGGCAGACACGGATTTGACAGCCACCCAGTCGCAAAGCGGTGGCCAGCAGCAGACAGAAACGCTTTATATGGAACTCAGACAGGGGGACGACCCGGTGGATCCCGCCACCTGGTTCGCCACCGGCAGGGAGTAGGACAACAAGATGAAAAAGATTGCATTTGCCATCGTCGGCGGCATTCTGGGCGGCGCGGTTCTGACGACACAGGTCGCAGGTCCGCTGATCGCACAGGAAACCGCGCGCAAAACCAACGTTTATGAACAGCTTGACCTGTTCGGCGACATTTTCGAACGCATTCGCGCCCAATATGTCGAAGAAGTCGACGAAGGCGCGCTGATCGAGGCGGCGATTGACGGCATGCTGACCTCGCTCGACCCGCACTCCAGCTATCTGTCGCCAGATGATGCCGCCGATATGCGGGTTCAGACGCGCGGCTCTTTCGGGGGCCTCGGGATCGAGGTGACGCAGGAAGAGGGTTTTGTAAAAGTCGTCTCGCCCATGGATGACACGCCAGCGGATGCCGCGGGCGTCGAGGCTGGCGATTTCATCACCCATGTGGATGGCGAAAGCGTGCTGGGCCTGACCCTTGATGAAGCGGTCGAGCTGATGCGCGGCCCCGTCGGGTCCGAGATCATCATCACGCTGGTGCGTGAAGGTGTGGACGATCCCTTCGACATCTCGATCATCCGCGACACCATCAAACTGACCGCCGTGCGCACCCGGACCGAAGGCGAATCCGTGGTTCTGCGTGTGACCACCTTCAACGATCAGACCTATCCCAATCTGGAAGACGGGCTGGCCGAACAGGTCGAGGCTGCGGGCGGAATGGACAAGGTGAACGGCTTCATTCTGGACCTCAGGAACAACCCCGGCGGTCTGCTGACCCAGGCCATCAAGGTCTCGGACGCATTCCTCGACGCCGGAGAGATCGTGTCGACCCGTGGCCGCGACCCAAGTGACGGCGAGCGCAACAATGCAACACCGGGCGATCTGGCGATGGGCAAGCCGATTGTGGTGCTTATCAACGGCGGCTCGGCCTCGGCCTCGGAAATTGTCGCCGGTGCGCTTCAGGATCACCGTCGCGCTATTGTTGTGGGCACCAAATCATTCGGCAAAGGGTCGGTCCAGACCGTAATGCCGCTGCGCGGAGACGGCGCCATGCGCCTGACCACCGCGCGCTATTACACCCCGTCGGGCCGGTCGATCCAGTCGCTGGGCGTGTCGCCCGACATCGTGGTGGCGCAGCCCCCGCGCCAGCCGGCCGAGACCGAGGAGGAGGCCGAGGACAGCCGTCAGCGCAGCGAAGCTGACCTGCGCGGATCCCTCGACAACGATTCGATCAGTGAAGATGAGCGTCAGATCATCCTGGAAGAACAGGCCACGGCAGAAGAGGCCGCGAAACTGCGCGATCAGGATTTTCAGCTGGCTTACGCCATCGACCTGCTCAAAGGGCTGTCGGCAATTGCCAGCGCGGCGCCGTAATATCTGACATCGCGGTGGTCGGTGGCCATCGCGGGTGTCGCGACACAACGAAACGGGGGCCGGCGTTTGACGTTCGGCCCCTTGCCACGGAAGGGCGACGACATGACCCCCGAACAGATTGCCAGGCTGCCATACCGCCCCTGCGTCGGCATCGTTCTGGCGCGCCCGGACGGCACGATATTCGGCGGCGAACGCGTCGACACCCCCGGTGCGTGGCAAATGCCGCAAGGCGGGGTCGATCCCGGTGAGGGCACGCAAAAGGCGGCGTTGCGCGAGCTTTGGGAAGAAACCGGCCTGTCTGGGGATGCGGTTACTGTCGAACGCAGGATGGACGACTGGGTGACCTATGATCTGCCGGCCGATCTGGTTCCGGTGCTTTGGAAAGGGCGGTTTCGCGGGCAAAAGCAACGCTGGTACCTGATGCGCTATGACGGCCCCGATGAGGCCATCAACATCGCCGGACCACCCCGCGAATTTGCCCGCTGGAAGTGGATGACGCCCGCCGAAATGCTGGCCAGCATCGTTCCCTTCAAGCGCGCGGTCTATGCGCAGGTGCTGGGCGAACTCGGCCCCCATATCTGAGGCTTCCCCACCCCGCGCCCATCCGCTATGGACCCGGTCATGAGCAACTCTAAAACCAACAGCCGCGCCGTCGGACTGGATATCAGCCTGGAGGTCATTCGCTGGCTGACCGGGCACGAAAACCTGCACTATGGCCTGTGGGACGGGCTGGACGTGCGGGCCGAGAATCTGGGCCGGGCGCAAGCCGCCTATACCGATCTGCTGTTCAGCCACCTGCCGGACAGCCCGCTGAGGATCCTCGATATCGGCGGCGGCGCGGGCGAAACCGCCGCCCGCCTGCTGGCGCTTGGCCACTCGGTCGATATCGTCATCCCGTCGGCGCAACTGGCCGAACGCTGCCGCGTCAACGCGCCCGGCGCAACGGTCCACGAATGCCGGTACGAGGATTTCACCGGCAGCGGCCCCTACGACCTGTGCCTGTTCTCGGAAAGCTTCCAGTACATCGCGCTGGATCACGGTCTGAAACGCTGCCTCGACCTGCTGACGCCCGGCGGCCATGTCCTGCTGGCCGATTGCTTTCGCACCGGGGACGAACGCACATCCGACGGCAAACGCGCCACCGGCGGCGGCCATCTGATCGAACGGTTCCGCGCCGAACTCGACAGCCTGCCCTATGCCAAACTGCACGAGGCCGACGTTACCGAGCGCGTCGCCCCGTCAATCGACCTCGAACAATCCTTCTACAACGTGCTGGGGCACAGTTTTTCGACCGTGCAGGCAAATTTCAGCGCGCGCAGACCGAAAACCCATTGGCTGCTGGACCGCGCCGCGCGGCTGGTGATCAACAAGAAACGCCGGGCCAGCATGCATTTGCGCTTTATGGAACAGGCCCGCTCGTCCGAGGTGTTTTGCCGCAACAACCGCTATCTGATGATCGTCCTGCGCGCGCCCTGATCCGGGCGGGATTGACCGCAGCCCGGTCACAGCGCTGAAGCCCCGGCCGCGCACCGCGCGACCGGGGGTCTTTTCTTCTCCGACTTATGCCGGTTCCAGCAGGCCTTTCTTGCCAGCCAACTCGCGCATGCGTTCCTGAATTTTCTCGAACGCGCGCACTTCGATCTGACGGATACGCTCTCGGCTGACGTCATAGACGCCTGACAGATCCTCCAGCGTCACAGGGCTTTCCGACAGGCGACGCTGGGTCAGGATGTCCTTCTCACGCTCGTTCAGAACCTCCATCGCCTCGGCCAGCATTTCGCGCCGGGTGTCCAGTTCGTCCTTCTCTGCATAATCCGCTGCCTGATCGGCGTCTTCATCTTCCAGCCAGTCCTGCCACTGGGCAGCCCCTTCGCCATCTGCCGAAATCGTCGCGTTGAGCGAGGCATCCCCCCCCGACATCCGCCGGTTCATCGAGATTACCTCGTCTTCGGTCACGCTCAGATCATTGGCGATCCGCTTGACGTTCTCAGGGCGCAGGTCGCCATCTTCCAGCGCGCCAATACGGCTTTTGGCCTTGCGCAGGTTGAAGAACAGCTTCTTCTGGGCGCTGGTCGTGCCAAGTTTCACCAGGCTCCATGACCGCAGGATGTATTCCTGGATCGAGGCACGGATCCACCACATGGCATAGGTCGACAGGCGGAACCCCTTTTCGGGGTCAAACCGCTTCACGGCCTGCATCAGGCCGACGTTGGCTTCGGAAATCACCTCGGCAGTCGGCAGCCCATAGCCGCGATAGCCCATGGCCATTTTCGCCGCCAGGCGCAGGTGGCTGGTGACCATCTTATGCGCGGCTTCGGTGTCCTGATCTTCGACCCAGCGCTTGGCCAGCATGTATTCTTCTTCCGGTTCCAACATCGGATACTTGCGTATCTCCTGCATATACCGGTTCAGGCCCTGTTCCGGGCTGGGTGCTGGTAGGTTCTTGATGTTCGACATCTGGTTTTCGATCCCTCATTGGCCCCGATGTTTCGCGGGTTAACATTATATGGTGAACAGATCAGTTTAGTTCAAGTCAAAATGCAAATCGGCGGTTTTCGCTAATATTTCACTGATGGGGAGGCTATTTCTAAACGGTTTCCAGCCGCTTTTCAATACTTTATCCGCGCAAGGCCCGCAGAAGACCGGCCATATCGGGCGGCAATGGTGACGTGAACGTGAGGGTTTGTTGCGTCCCCGGATGCACGAATCCCAGTGTTGCGGCATGCAGTGCCTGTCGCGGAAACTCCATCGCCGCTTCGGCACCCGCCTGTCCAAGACTGCGCGCCGACACCTTGCGTCGACCGCCATAGGTCGGATCGCCGATCAGCGCGTGCCCGGCATAGGCCATGTGAACCCTGATCTGATGGGTGCGCCCGGTCTCAAGCCGGCACTCTACCAGCGCGGCCGAGGCGGGCTTGCCGAACCCCTCCTGCACATTCAATCGGGTCACCGCCCGCCGCCCGTTCTGCGCCACAACCGCCTGTTTTTGCCGATCCGTGCGATGACGCGCCAGCTGCGTCGTGATGCAGATGACACCGCGACTTTCAACCGTAATCCCCGCCAGCCCGCGCAGCCGGGGATCCGCCGCATCCGGCGCACCATGGCAAATCGCGCAATAGCTGCGTTCGGCGGAATGCGCCTCGAACTGCGCGGCCAGCCCGTGATGCGCCCGGTCCGTCTTGGCCACCACCAGCAGGCCCGAGGTATCCTTGTCGATCCGATGCACAATGCCAGGGCGCTTTTCACCGCCAACCCCGGACAGATCGCCGCCAAAATAGTGCAGCAATGCGTTGACCAACGTGCCGGTCGGGGTGCCCGGCGCAGGGTGCACAACCATACCAGCGGGCTTGTCGATCACTGCCAGATCATCGTCTTCGAAAACCACACTCAGGGGGATGTCCTCCGGGCCGATATGGCTTTCGGTGGCCGCGGCAACCTGCACCTGAAACACGTCCCCTTCCGCCACAGGCCCTTTGGGCGCGACCGGCACACCGCCAAATGTCACGCTGCCATCTTCGATCAGCTTGACCAATCGCGACCGGCTTAGGTGCGCTTCCTCTGGCACGTCACGCGCCAGCGCCTTATCAAGGCGCGCAGGCGGGTTTGGCCCGATGGTGATCTCAACAATGCGGGTGGACATGAACGACGAGGGTACTCCACAGGCGGACATTCCCGGACTGCGCCTTTTGCGCTGGCTGGTGACGGGTCTGACCGCAACGATGATCGTCGGGCTTCTAGCGATTGTCGCGATGCTTGTCATCATCGTGAACCGCGACAGCGTCAGCCTGCCGGATCAGATATCCCTGCCTGACGGGGTCGAGGCACGCGCCCTGACCATCGGACCCAGTTGGCTGGCCGTGGTAACCAGTGACGATCGCATCCTGATCTACGACGATCAGGGTGAACGCCTATTGCAGGAAGTCACGATCAGCGGCGCCCAACCCTAAGATCTCGGGTCAGGCGCCACGATTTCGCAGGTATCTGTTCCCGACTAACCGCCATCAGGCAGCGCAGGCAGGGCACGCAAGTAAAGGATGATCGCCGCGATATCATCCTCCGTTGTGTTGGCAAGCTGCGCATAGGGCATCGGCGGCAGCATGCGGCTGCCATCAGGGCGCATACCGCGTATCATCCCCGCCAGGTCAGCGTCGGAATACGCGGCCAATCCGGTTGGCGTGATGTTGGGCGCAACCGAGGTGCCCCAGGGACCGTGAAACTCAAAGCCACCCGCCCCGAGGTGAGTGTCGAACATCGGACCCGTCGGCCCAAATGTCGTGTGACACTCGATACAATGCGCAACGGGCCCGGCAAGATAGGCCCCGTATTCCTCGGTCACGCCCTCGGGAACGGACGCAACGGTGTCAATCGGCGGGCCATAGGCCGGTGGCAGCGGGAAGTTGTAGACGCTGGTGCCGGGATCGTTTTCAACGGCCGGAATCTGACGCAGATACATGACAATGCTCATCAGGTCGTCGTCCGACAGCCCGCGGTACAATCCGATCGGCATCGGCGGACCAATCACTGTTCCATCCGGGCGTATGCCTTCGCGAATGGCGCGCGCCAGTTCTTCATCCGACCAGTCGGCCACTCGGCTGCCCGGAGTGATGTTGGACGCAAAGGCCGTGAAGGCGTCATTCTTGTCGACCAGCATCCCGGCCATATACATGTCGGAAATCGGCCCATCGGGGCCTTTCGGTGTGTGGCAATTTCCACAGGCCGCCGGGCCTTCCACCAGATAAGTGCCGCGCTCCAACGATGGCTCGGCCAGTGCAGTACTTGCGGAAAACGTGACGAAAATCGCCGTAACTCGTACCAGGGAACCAATCGCGTTGTGTCCTTGGCGTATCATTTTGCTATCTCCAGCGTTGCTCATCCGGCCAGTCTAGCACTGGCGGGGGCAACATCACGCAAAATCTGGATGAATCGCGCAATGCACGCCGTTTTGCGGTTGGCGGTCATGATCTTAATGCAAAGGGGTGGTACCACCTCCTGGTCTCGAACCAGGGACCTCTTGATCCACAATCAAGCGCTCTAACCAACTGAGCTAAGGCGGCACGCGAAGGATTATTTAGCGCCGTGAAACCGCGATTGCAAGCCGCTCAGAGCGTGATTGACCAGCTTTGCTCGACCAGATCGACCCCGAAAGAGGTTACCGGAACCGCACTGTCCAACGTGAAGCCATGGCTGCGGTATAGATGACCAGCCGCGGCGTGGCTTTCATGGGTCCACAGCACCAGTTTGTCATAGCCAAAGTCGCGCGCGCCGTTCACGCAGGTGTCCAGCAGCCGATGCCCTATCCCGGTGCCCCGCGCCGCCGGATCGACATAAAACAGCCGAAGCTTGGCAACACCGGGCTGCCCCGCCGCGACACAAAAGATCGACCCGACCCGCATGCCGCCACGCCACGCAATCCAGGCCCGTTCCCGCGCTGGATCCCGGCTGCGAATGAAGGCCGCCAGAATCTCGGCCACCAAGGCCTCAAACGTCGCATCAAACCCGTCGCTGGCCGCGTAATGGGTGGCGTGACGCGCGATCAGCCAGCCCGCATCGCCGGGGGCCAGATCGCGCAGAATTATGTCGTCATTCATCCCGCCACCCTGCCCGCGCTCCCCTTGCGTGACAAGCCGCAGCGGGCTAGGCCAAGGCAGCCAAAACGCGGATATCAGTCTTATGAGCATCGACAAACAAAGCGACGTCAGCGCCAACCTGCAAATCGGCCCCACGTCCCTGGGCATGGTGCGCATCTATGTTGAGGGTGACGGGATCGAACTGCCGCTGGATTTCGACCCTGAAGAGGCCGAGGAAATCGCCGAAGAAATCCGCGCCGCCGCCGGGCGGGCGCGGGCGATGGGCGCGAAGGGTGGAAAGAAACGCTGAGAGCAGGGCCGGGTGAGGCCTGGAGCGGACGTTGGCGCGACGCGTCATTCCGCCCGGAATCAAGCCCGAAAGGGCACTGGGCGATCGCCTGACCGTCGCGCGGGCTGGCGATTTCGATGGGTCGTGAATCCTTCGAATCTGAGCGTCATGGCGAAACCATAAATTGCCTCACACCAGCGTTGCATCGCCTACCCCCGGGCAGGCACTCGCCCGGCTTGTTCTTCGCATCGCAACAGTCCACCCACGCCCAGACCCGACTCACAAATCCACCAGCCCCGCCACGCCGGGATCGCGAAACCCCTGCAAACGGATCGCCGCGTGGCGCGCAAATTTCTGCACCATCACCTTCCTGCGCGCCCCGGCCAGCCTGGCCTCTGGCCCGATCCGCAAAATCTCGGCGTCCCAGGCATCGGCGATGATCAGCCCGGTATCCTCGGGCAACAGATCGGTCGGGAAATCACTGTCCACCGCCCAGAAGAAGCGGTCGCACCATTCCAGATAGCCGTGCCATTTCGAATCCGAGGTGAAATCGACGCGGCTGGATTTGCACTCCACCACCCAAACCTCACCCTTCGGACCCAGCGCCATCACGTCCACACGCAGGCCCCTCGTCGGCACCAGTTCCTCGACACAGACAAAATCATGCGCCCGCCGCAGGTGGCGGCATACCCCGCGCGCCAACAGCTGCCCGGGCATCAGGTCCGGTCCGCCCATCGGCGGCGTGTCGAAATCATCCGGCATTGGCAAATCATGAACAATAGGTGAACAAATGGCAAGCCCCGGCGTCACCGCCCTTGCCGCAGCCCCCGCCCTGCCCTATCTGTGAACCTGTGACGGTTCTGCGCAATTCGTGCCGGGCTCAATTCCAGTGGCCTTACTCAAATCCGAGGGAGCTGGCTCTGTCCTGACTCTGGTCTGGTTATCTGGTGCCCACCTGTATCTTCAGGTCCTCGGGAATTCAAAACCCCGACGGTTGTCGCGGTTCCGTCACACCAATCAGCCTGCGAGCGGGCCACATTCGCTCCCGGAAATTCGCTTCTGTAGCAAATTGGAACTGCGCCCGGCCCACGCCCTGCTTGCGTTTTCATTGAGTCCCACACCCTCATCCCAATCGGCACAGAACCGCCCACGCCCCCTCACGAGCCCGCGATCCCAACCCCGAAACGTGGACTCTCGGCCATTTTGCGCCATCCTGTGCGGCGAAACGCGAAGGATATGCCATGAATGAAGACACCCGCCTGACACGGGCCGAAGCCGAAGGCGTGCGCTACGCCAAAGAGCTTGAGGGCCACCTCGGCTGGCTCGACACGTTCAGCGGTGCGGCGCTTGGCGTATTGGCCACCGCGTCCGGCATCTACACGTACCTCGGCGTCTCGTCGCTGCTGGATGACAAGGGAACACTGACGATCTTTGCCGCGCTGGCCTATTCGGTCGCCGTCTCGGTCGGGATTTTCGTCTTCTGGTCCTACTTGATGCGCCTGCTGCCTGCGGTGCGCGGCGCGTCCGCGCGCATGGGGCTGTTCGCGTCCATGTGCCTCGGATCGCTCGCGATCATCGCGATGTCCAGCTGGCTGAACGCCGCCGCGCTGGCCGGGGCGGCGGCGGTCGAACAGCATCTGGCCAAGACCGTGCAGGACTATCAAGCCTCGCTGGAACAGGCCCACACCACTGCCATTGCCGCCCAGGGGCTGGAACGCGATGTTGCGCGCGTGCGCGAAAGTTTCGAGGATCTGTCCGAGCAGGAGGCCACCGGCAACCTTTCCGGTATCGCCGGGCGCGGTGCGGTCTTCCGCGTGTTGCGCCAGAAGTCCCAGGAACTCAGCACCCTGGAAGCCCAGATCGCCAGTCAGGGCCCCCTGATCGACGGCGCGTTTGAAGAGGGCAACGCGATCCTGTCCCGGATGCGCGCCCTGACGGTTGCACAAGGTCCGGTCGAAGGCCGCTCGGTCGAATTCTCGGAAGAGGCGGTGCGCCTTGCCGGGATCATCGCCGGTCTGCGCCAGCTGTCGGTCGCGCCGCTGGTGACCCGCGCGGCGCAGGACCTGTCCGCCTCGGTCGTGCTGCCGCGTCTGGATGGGACCAGTGCCGAGACCCGCGATGGTCAGCGCGCCACCATCGACTCGGTCCTGACCGTGCTGGGTCAACGCGCCGAGACTCTGCGTCAGGCCGCCGAGGTGGTGATCGCCATGCCCGCAGCGGCCGAGATTACCTATACCCCGATTTCCACCGCCGACGCGGTCATCCGCTATGCCGGGAATTTCATCCCCAGCTGGGCCGGGGCCATCGCCATCGACCTGCTGCCCGCCGTGCTGGTGCTGATGCTGGCGGTCACCCACGCGGCAATCCGGTCGGGCCGCGCGCGGGTTGGCATGGAAGACACGCTGACCCTGGCCGAGTTGCGCGCCGCGCTGCACGCCGTGCGCGATGTGGAGGATTCGCTGGACCGCCACCCCGTTGATCAGGCACCGATCATCACCCCGCCACCCAGACCCGTCGCGGTCGAGGAGGTGACCGAGAACACGACCCCGATCCGAAAAGGTAAAGGCGAGTGAGCGATACCGCCGAGGCGGGTGTTCCGCGAAGGCGCAAATCACGCCCTTTGGCGCGCGACGTCATCCGCTGGATCTTCGTCAGCCAGATCATCATAGCAGGCATTCTGGTCGGTCGCGATCTGGCCGGTGCGGGATTCGCCGGCCTCGGCTGGCCCGGCAGCACCGGCGCACCCCGGATCAGTGAACCGGTGCGCCCCGGCGATCAGACGCGCAGGTTCTCTCCGAACCGGCTGCCCGCACGACCAACGACAACCCCCGGCGACCGCCCCTATCCTGAAACCGGCGAACTGCCCGACCGGCTGGAATTCGCTGTGGTCGGCGATGACGCGCTGTCGCTGACCGGCACCATCGCCGTTGGCGATGCCATACGTTTTGCCGACCATTTGCAGACACTTCGCATACCGCCCAAACGCATTTGGCTGCGCAGCCCCGGCGGGTCGGTCAGCGACGCGCTGGACATCGGCCGCGCCGTCCGCGAGGCGGGGATCTCCACCGCCATGGGCGCGGTCGATATCTGCCTGTCGGCCTGCCCCTATGTCCTGGCCGCCGGGATCGAGCGAACGGTCCACCCGGACGCCTGGGTCGGCGTTCATCAGCATTACTTCGGCGAAAATACCATCCTGCCTGCCTTCATGGCGGTCGAAGACGTCCAGCGCGGCCAGGCCGAAGTCATGAGCTATCTCAATGAGATGGGCATCGACCCTCTGGTCATGCAGCACGCCATGGTCACCCCGCCTGACGAGATCTACCTGCTGGTTCCTGAGGAGTTGGAGACCTATCGGCTGGTCACCGTTTTGGACGACTGAGGCAAAAAGAAAGATGCCTCCGGCGGGGATTTATTTGGGTCAATGATGGCCGGGGGAGCGCTGAGACAAGGGGCGGCGCGGTTGACCTGCGGCGTCAGGTTTTCTGTTCAAAAGCAGCAGGTTGCGCTTCGCGCGCCATGTGATCCAGCACCGCGTTCACGAATTTGGGTTCGCGCCCATCGGGGAAGAACGCCTTAGCGACGTCGACGAATTCGGTGATCACGACGCGCGGCGGTGTTTCGGCGATACGCAATTCGGCGCCGGCAGCGCGGAACAGGGCGCGCAGGGTCGGATCAATGCGTGCAATCGGCCATTTGGCAACCAGCGCGCGGTCGGTCATCTGGTCGATAGGCGCCTGATCTTCCAGCGCTTTTTCGGTCAGCGCGCGGAAATGATCCGGGTCGCCTTCGGCCATATCATAGTCGTCGAAATGTTCGCCAAATCGCAGGTCTTCGAACTGACGCTGCACCTCGTCCAAGGTCTGGTCCGAGGCTTCCATCTGGAACAGCGCCTGCACGGCAAAAAACCGCGCTGCCGACTTCATTTGCCGCTTGTTGCTCATGCGATGGATGACCCATCATCACCAGCCACTTGATAGCTGTCCATGTTGCGGAAACCGATCCCTCGCTTGCTGCTGCCCCAGCGCCGCTCCAGCGCGATCAGATGCAGCGCCGCGGCCGCCGCGCCGCCGCCCTTGTTCATCGCCTTGGGATCGGCGCGAACCTCGGCCTGCGCGATGTTCTCAACCGTCAGAATTCCATTGCCGATATTCGCCCCCTCCAACCCCAGCAGGGTCAGTGCGCGGCTGCTGTCGTTGCAGACGGTTTCGTAATGCGTCGTCTCACCCCGGATCACGCACCCCAGCGCGACGAAGCCATCGAAGTTCGACTGTCGGAAGGCGATGCGGATGGCCGGGGGGACTTCCAGCGCGCCGGGCACTTCGACAACTTCCTGGGTTGCGCCCGCGTCTTCAAGCGTTGCCTGCGCGCCGGTCACCAGATCATTGGCAATGCTGCGATAATACGGTGCGCAGACGATCAGAACCTTGACCGGTTTGTCGAATGTCGGCAGCGTCAGCAGGTCGTCTGTCTGTGCCATCCCTCAGCCCTCGGTTATCCGTCGCGTGCCTTCAATCGACAGGCCATATCCGTCCAGCCCGACGATTTTGGGCGACGGAGAATTTGTCAGCAGGATCAGCCGGGACAATCCCAGAGAGCTGAGGATTTGCGCGCCCAGCCCATACTGCCGCAGCGTCTGGGGCGACACTTCATCCTTTAGCGCAAGTTTCATGTGCAAATCCCTGAGAAGAACCAGAACGCCGCGTCCCTCCTCCGCGATCAGCTGCATCGCGTGACCAAATTCGCCAGACCGGCCCGGCCCGCCGGTGCCGACCACGTCCAGCAACGGATCCAGCGCGTGCATCCGTACCAGAACCGGTTCGTCCGTTGTAATGTCGCCCTTGATCAGCGCGATGTGTTCCGCGCCTTGGGTTTCATCGGTATAAATCCGCAACATCCAGTCGCCGCCGAATTCGGACTGGATCGCCTGCACATCCCGTTCGCGCACCAGATTGTCGTTGCGGCGGCGATAGGCGATCAGATCGCTGATCGTGCCGATTTTCAGGTTGTGCAGCTGCGCGAAGGCCACCAGATCCGGCAGCCGCGCCATCGTGCCGTCTTCCTTCATGATCTCGCAGATCACACCCGACGGGTTCAACCCGGCCAGACGCGAAACATCCACCGCAGCCTCGGTATGGCCAGCCCGTACCAGTACGCCACCTTCGCGGGCGCGCAGCGGGAACACATGGCCCGGCGTTGCGATATCCGCCGAGGTTGCGCTGCTGTCGATCGCAACCGACACCGTACGCGCCCGGTCATGCGCCGAAATCCCGGTGGTCACCCCCTCACGCGCTTCGATCGAGATTGTGAAGGCGGTTTCGTGGCGCGACGAGTTGTAGGACGCCATCAGCGGCAGCCCCAGCGCATCACAGCGTTCGCCCGGCAGCGTCAGGCAGATCAGCCCGCGCCCGTGCATCGCCATGAAGTTGATCGCCTCGGGCGTGGCCATCTGTGCGGGGATCACCAGATCGCCCTCATTCTCGCGATCTTCATGGTCGACCAGAATGAACATCCGGCCATTGCGGGCATCCTCGATAATCTCTTCGATCGAGGAGACAGCGTCGGTCCAGTCGGGGGTCAGGTCGTCGGTCATGGGGCAGCAGTCCGGTGGTTGCGTGATCGCGGCATATCGCGCCCCGCGCAGGATGGCCAGAGGGCGCGCGCGTCAGGTCGGCTGGGTGAAGACCTGATCGGCAGAAAGGTAACCGGCCATGGCCGCTGCCGCGCACCAGTCGCGTTCCAGCGCCGTATCACCGATGACCAGGACTGCATCGGCGGGCAGCTTTCGCGCCCCTGCCGGGGCACGCACTGCGGCGCGTACCTGTGCCCAGCGCGCATCGGCTGGCGGCGCGCGGCGCACGGTCGGGCTGCTTCCGGATGCCAACGCCAGACGCCGCGCCACCGCGTCCGGGTGCAGCGGCATGTGGGACAGCGCAAGCGTTGTGCAACCGGTCTGAGCGGCAAGAAACGCGGCGCGGTCATCCGGCAAGCCGTCGCCTTCCCGGATCAGGCGCAGGGCATTGGTTGAATAGAGGAATGCCAGAATATCCTGACCCGTGGTCGCGCGGATACGGGCATAGGCCGGATAGGCAAGACCCAGTTCGGCGGCCCGCTTTACCCGCCGACGCACGACGTTCAACGGCATATGCGGCAGCAACTCGCGCCGCGCGGCGCGCCAGCAATGGGTCCGCCAGCCGCGCCCCTGCCCGATTGCGGGGCCGTTGTTGTGGCCGATCACGCTCATCCCGTGGCCTCGGCCAGTCGGGCGACATAGCGGGCGAGGGTGTCAATCTCGACATTCACCCGGTCGCCCAGGGCAACCTGGCCCCAGGTGGTAACCTCTTGCGTGTGCGGAATGATGTTGACGCCAAATGTCGCACCGGCAACCTCGTTCACGGTCAGCGAGGTGCCGTTCAGCGCGACAGACCCCTTTGATGCGATGAACTTCGCCAGTGCCGCGGGGACGCGGAAACTGTACCGCGTGCTGTCGCCTTCTGGCTTCACGCCCACAACCTCGGCCAGGCCATCGACGTGGCCCGAGACGATGTGACCACCCAATTCGTCCCCAACCTTCAGCGCACGCTCAAGATTGATCCGCGTGCCTGCGGGCCAGCCGTTGTGGCCGATGTTGGTGGCCGAAACGGTTTCGGCCGAGATATCGACGTCGAACCAGCCCTGCGGGTCGGCCCCTTTTGCCACCACGGTCAGGCAGATGCCGTCGCAGGCGATCGAGGCGCCGATGTCGATACCCGTAGTGTCGTAACTGGTGGCGATCCGGGCGCGCAGATCACCGCGCTTTTCGCTTGCCAGAACCGTGCCGATGTCGGTGATGATGCCGGTGAACATGTGGTGTCCTTTGCGATACAGGCGCGAATTAGCCATTTCGTGCCGCCAAGGGCAAGCGTGGGTTTGGCCGGTTGGCTGGCAGATTTTTCGTGACAGGCAGGGCCAAGCCGCTCAAAAGGTCAGGCAGTATGGTGCCCGTGTCAAAAGTTACCGGCGAAAACCGCCGCTTCCTGTTCCTGCAGGGCCCCCACGGCCCGTTTTTTGGCCGACTCGCCCAAATGTTGGGCGCTGCGGGGGCGCAGACCCTGCGTGTTGGGTTCAACCGGGGCGATCAGGCGTTCTGGCGCGACAAGGCGCATTATGTGCCGTTCACCGGCACGTTGGAGGATTGGCCTGCGGCGCTGCGCGGGCTGATCGCGGATCACGCCATCACTGACGTTGTGCTATATGGCGATACCCGACCGATCCACGCCCAGGCGGTCAAGATCGCGAAGGCGCAGAATCTGACCGTGCATGTCTTCGAAGAAGGCTATCTGCGGCCCTTCTGGGTGACCTATGAACGCGGTGGTTCCAACGGGCATTCGCGGCTGATTGATTTTTCAATGGACGAGGTCCGCGCCCGGATGGATCGCGCCGATCATGAACCGATGGAGATTCCGGATCACTGGGGCGACATGCGCCACCATATATTCTACGGCGCGCTGTATCATGCGTTCGTGTTATGCGCGAACGGGCAATATCGCGCGCTGAAAACCCATCGCAGTATCCCCGTGTCGGCCGAATTCCGGCTGTACCTCAAGCGGTTGCTGCTGATGCCATGGCTCTGGGCGCAGCGCGCCATCGCCACCGCGCGGGTGCGGCGCGGCGGTTTTCCCTATCACGTCGTCTTGCTGCAACTGGACCATGACGCCAGCTTTCTTGCGCATTCGGGCTTTGCCGACAGTGCCGAATTCCTGCGGGCCGTGGTTGCCGGGTTTGCGGCGGGCGCGCCCGTCCACCACCATCTGGTCATCAAGGCGCATCCGCTGGAAGACGGGCGCGGCGACCCCCGATCCGCCCTGTTTGCCATCGCGCGCGAGGCTGGAATTGCCGATCGCGTCCATTTTCTGCGCGGTGGCAAACTGGCGCGGCTGCTGGATCATGCGCGCAGCGCGGTGACCGTGAATTCGACCGCCGGGCAGCAGGTGCTGTACCGGGGGCTACCGCTCAGGACATTTGGGGCCGCCATTTATGCCAAGCCCGAATTGGTGTCGGATCAACCGGTCGAGGAGTTTTTCGCCACCCCGCAGCGCCCGGATCGCGCGGCTTATCAGGATTTCCGCCAGTTCCTGCTGGAAACCAGCCAGGTTGCAGGCGGGTTTTATTCGCTGCGCGGCCGTCGCCAATTGCTGCGACTTGTCGTTGATATGATGCTGTTGCCCGATGACCCCTATGACGCGCTGACGCGAACTTCCGCTGCGCCCCGGCAACACCTGAAACCTCAGCTTCAGGGCGATTGAAACAAGTCTGGATTTGTTGAGATGCCGCATGTAGCGTCAGAAAAAAATGCGCCCAAGCGCAATTCAGGCGCAAATTTGGAGGCAGTGAGCGTGGAAAACACATATTCGCGGCGATTGAAGGCAGTCGCGGCTGTCTTGATGTTGGCGGCCATGACGGCGTGTTCGATGCTGCCTGCCGTCGGCCCGTCGAAAAAGCAGATTTTGGAAGGGTCGGTTCAGCGCAACGGCGATGCGTTTGTTGTGGATGTGAACGATCACGTAACGCGCGCGGCAGGTGTTCAGCAGGTCCTGGCCTTTGATCCGGCGTTCCAGCGCGCTGGCGTCGTCGGGTCCGACACGATCAACCCCGGCGACACGTTGGGCCTGACGATCTATGAAAACGTCGATGACGGGCTGCTGACCAGCACCGGATCAAACTCGGCCACACTTGAAGAAGTGCAGGTCGACGGTGCCGGGTTCATTTTTGTGCCCTATGCCGGGCGGATCAGGGCTGCGGGGAACTCACCCGAGGCGATCCGGCGGGTGATCACCAACAAATTGCAGGATCAGACGCCTGATCCGCAGGTGCAGGTCCGACGCCTGGCGGGCGACGGGGCCAGTGTCACCCTGCTGGGCAAAGTCGGCGGCCAAGGTGTTTATCCGATTGAGCGTCCGACCCGTAAACTGACAGGCATGCTGGCCAAGGCCGGTGGCGTGACGATCGAACCGGATGTGGCCGAAATTACCATTATGCGTGGCAATTATCGCGGCAAGGTCTGGCTGGAAGATCTGTATCGCAACGCGCGCAATGATGTTGCGCTACGCGGCGGTGACAGGATTCTGGTGGAAGCCGACAATCGGTCTTTCACAGCGCTGGGGGCCACAGGCACACAAACCCAGGTGACGTTCGAGGAACGCACCATTACCGGGATCGAGGCGCTGGCCCAGGTCGGCGGGCTTGCCGCGATGGGCGCTGACCCCACCGGAATCTTCGTGTTCCGCGATGAACCAGAATACATCGCCCGCAAGGTTTTGAATCGTAACGACCTGCAAGGGTCGCAACGGCTGATCTATGTGCTGAACCTGACCCGTCCGAACGGCATGTTTATGGCGCGTGATTTCGTAATCCGGGACGGTGACACGGTCTATGTGACCGAAGCCCCCTACACGCAGTTTGCCAAGGTCCTGACGGCGCTGACGAATACGGCCGGGACGGCGAACTCTCTGGTCAATGCCACGACCGTCGGCAATTAGAACTGATCCCAGGTGACCCGAGACGCGCGTGAAGGCGGGCCCGAGGGACGCGACCTTTATGTCTTCAACGCCGGGTTTCTGCGCGACGCCCGTCTAAAGCGCATTCTTGCGCTGGCAGGGTGGGATGTTCGTTTGGGCTGGCCGGGCGCCGCCGGGCATATCGGCGTCTGGGGTCACAGCCCGACCGCGCATCGTGGTGAGCGGGTCGCGGCGCGGACCGGCGCGGCGCTGGTCAGGGTCGAGGATGCGTTCCTGCGCTCGGTCCATACCGGGCGCGACGGGGATCGCCCGCTGGGCCTTCTGATCGATGAAAGTGGCGCGCATTTTGATCCGCGCCAGCCGTCCGATCTTGAGGTTCTGCTGGCCACGCACCCGCTGGACGACACCGCCCTGCTGAACCGGGCGCGCGAATTGGCGGCGCAGTTGCAGCGCGACGAAATCTCAAAATACAGCGCCTTTGACCCGGCGTTGGCGGTGCCCGATCCGGGCTATGTGCTGGTGGTGGATCAGACCCGCGGCGATGCGGCCGTGACCGCATCAGGTGCGACCCGCGCGACCTTTGCCGAGATGCTGGTCTTCGCGCAGGAAGAACATCCCGGCGCGAAAATCGTGATCCTGTCGCACCCCGAAACCATGGCCGGGCATCGACCGGGGTATTATTCGCAGGCGGATGCCAACCAGCGCATCTCCCTGCTCAGCACTCCGGTCAGCCCCTGGCAGATGCTGGCAGGGGCCGTGGGGGTCTATACCGTGTCATCCCAACTGGGGTTCGAGGCGATTTTGGCCGGTCACCGCCCCCGTGTCTTCGGGCAACCGTTCTATGCCGGGTGGGGCCTTAGCGCGGACGAGAATGCGCCACCGCGCCGAACACGCACACTGACGGCGGCGCAATTGGCAGCGGCGGCGCTGCTGCTTTACCCCACCTGGTATGACCCGCATTTCGATCGCCTGTGCAAGGCTGAGGATGTGGCCCGGATGCTGGCCGCGCGAGCCCGCGCCTGGCGGGCGGATCGGCGCGGCTATGTCGCTTCGGGGATGCGGTTGTGGAAGCGCGGGCATCTGAAGCAGGCGTTTGGCGGGCGGATTGCCTTTGAGGATCGCCCGGATGCGGCAGCCGCCAAAGCGCAATCACTGGGTCGCCCGCTGTTGGTCTGGGCCGGGAAAGAGGACGCCGCTCATCGAGCGGCCCCGGCGCTGTTGCGCGTCGAAGACGGCTTTCTACGCTCGCGTGGGCTGGGCGCGGAACTGGTGCC
>Ga0209273_10000238_pt1 | contig 86868 bp, 80 predicted proteins | sample tdAd471_FD_187126 | JGI IMG/M metagenome (GOLD analysis project Ga0209273, IMG submission 187126) | Marine sediment microbial communities from the Atlantic coast under amendment with organic carbon and nitrate - tdAd47.1 (SPAdes)... | ecosystem: Environmental > Aquatic > Marine > Coastal >...
TGGCTCAGGTGTCGGTTCTGGCGTTGGCTCAGGTGTCGGTTCTGGCGTTGGCTCAGGTGTCGGTTCTGGCGTTGGCTCAGGTGTCGGTTCTGGCGTTGGCTCAGGTGTCGGTTCTGGCGTTGGTGGTGAGCCAAGGTCCGGTGTTCCGTCGTTGGGTTCAGGAACTGGTGCTCCAGGCGTCTCGTTTGGGTCTTCCGACGGCGTCGGTTCTGGCGCTGGATCAGGTTCCGGTGTTGCCTCTGGTGAACTCCCGGGGTTGGACGTGGAGGGCTGTGGTGTAGCGGCAGCGGCTTCCTGGGTTGGCAAGCCAGCCGAGGCGTCGGCAAAGGCAGCGCCTGGGTCGATGATTGGTGTGTCGATTTCAAGTACGCTTTCGACAGTGATATTCTGGCCGGCTGCTGGTGCGATCCGCTCAATGAAATCGGCTACTTCTTCTGCCAGTTCTTCTTCAATTTCGTCGGAAGGCTCAGGATAAATGATCACTGCAGTGATATAGGTGTCCTGACCGCCCAGCTGACGGAAGTTGATCCTCAACGTACCGTCAACCACCTCTACGCGGGTTACAAGCATGTGGCCCGTGGCAGAACCAGTACCGCCAGAGCCTTCAAACTGCATGAATGGCTGTGTTGCATCAAGCGACAGGCCGGAAAGACCGCTGATCCCTGCGAGGCTAATCGGTCCACCGCCCAGCTGTAGGTCTTTGCCACCAACATCAAAGTTGGACAAAACAAGTGATCCGGATGCGCTTGCCTGAAGGCTATAGCTTTCAGCGTTAAAGTCAGTGCTGTCACTGGTGGTGGCATCACTGTCGCCGCCGGATCCTGCAGACAGGCGATCTGGGCCGTTGGTGCCCAGCTTCATTACGGGAACGAGATCATCAGTCGCCCGCGTATCGACCATATTGACTTTGCCGCCATTACGCTTGACGTCCACGCCGAATGGATAAAGTGGTGATTGTCCGTTCGGGCGAGGGGCAGTCAAAATCACAACCCGGTATCGTCCGTTCGGTACGTTGTTCGCAACGAATTGTTCAACATTGCGGACACCATTAGATAGGATGGATGGTCCATTTTCGGCTGCTTCATCGCTCATGTGGTCGCCGACCAACATTTTGCTTTCAGAACTGACACGTACGAATTTTTCATACGGAGTACTGCCGGAAGGGCCCAGGTCCCAACCCATCGCACCTTCTGTCAGCTTGAAGTTGTCGTCTAGCACGAATGGCGCCATGAAGGCTGTCCAGTGTGTCCGTGCGCCGGCCTCAATGATCAGGTTTGCAGCATCGGAAATGGTTGCCAAGTCATAGTCGCCGGCGGCTTCCTCGATTTTTGAAAGAAGGGCATCCATTCGGGCTTTAAGCGCGTCAGAATCGCCCATCGCCTGGTTTAGATAGGATTGAACGACCTGAAAGCCCCATTCGTCAACGGCAAGCGCGCCTTCCACGGCTTCATCAAGCGTAACAGTAGGGAAGGTCTCGATCCGGGCTTCAACCGGTGAGCGGATCAGGTCCGCGCTTCTGGTGCCCGTCAAGTAAAAGTCCGCTGCTTCTTGGTCAGTGTCCTGCAGGGGGGGCGCGTCCTGTGCGTCGGAAACGGCGCTTCTCAGGGCGGGGCGCACTACCCTCAAACGCCTGATCCCAGGTATTTCAACGGGAGGCGGCGTAGTCATGACATATGTTGCTGGAGGAGGCAGCAGGCGGTCACCGATTACCGGTGGCAGCGTGTCGTCAAGAATGCTGAGCTCTTCCTCCTGCTGCCAAGCACCGTAGATCAGCGTACCTGTAGCGACCGCGGTGCCGGTTAGCAGGGTAGAGATAATGAGCGATTTGTTGCTTTTCAGCATCTCTGTTTCCTCAACAACGAAAAACTTGTCTCAAATTTAACTAATACAACAAAATCACGTTTAACAAACGCATTTTTGTTGGTTTCCCTTGCTTTATTCGTGGGTTGCGCGCTAATCACTGGCCCATCACCGCAAGCCTCTTGACCCCAGATTATAGTATGGATCGTAAAAACATGTTAACAGGTCGCCCCTTTGATGATCTTCGGGCCATTCTCACTCAATTGCCTGATGCGGACGATTGTGCTGCAAAAAAGGTTCGAGAAGCCCTAGCTAGCAAGCCGGTTGACAGCACTAGCGGTCTGGCCGACCTGGCTACCTGGGCGGCAAGCTGGCAAGGTTCATCTAAACCTAGCATAGCAGAAAGTCATATCTGCGTCCTGGCCTCCAGTTATGAAGGGCAGGATATAGCAAGTGTGACCGACTATATCGAGGCGACGTCCAAAGGGGCTGCAGCCGTAAACCTTTTGTGCGTTGAAAAGGGGATCGGCTTACGCGCTATCCAGCTTGCACCTGAGATGCCACACTGTGTTTCCGGCGACTGGTCGGAACAGGACTGCATGGCCGCTGTGGCGTTTGGTATGGAGGCCACGGCAGCCGGTGGAGATGTTTTGGGGCTAACGGATATCGCGCCGGGTAATGCGGAGCGTGCGGTCGCAATCATCCTTGCAGTTAAGGGCCTTCGAGGCGATGATCCTGTTCTGGCTGCGGCAAGCAACGAATTCGCCGACAACGTCAGGGCATTGATGGTGGATGTAGAGGGCGCAAAAGACGATCCTCTTGAAGTCATGCGCAGGCTCGGTGGTCGGGAAGTAGCGGCGGCTTTAGGGGCGCTTGTTGCGGCGCGTAGTCGTCGGTTGCCTGTCTTGACTGATGGTTGGGCATCCATGGCAGCCGTAGCAGTTCTTGAGGCTTTGACCAAAGGCGGATCAGGACATATCCTGCCTGCAGCGAGTGATAATGCCATACAGGCTGCGGTGTGGCGTCTGCTCGACAAGGCGCCTATCGTTGGAGTGTTGGTCGGTGGCGGGCCAGGGTGCGGTATTGCCATTGCTGTCTCTGTGCTTGGTGCCTCCTGCGCTATGCTGGGCCTGAGGGACGACCGAAACTAGATTGCTCTCCTGACAACGTGTCTGAAGCCGACAAAGGAAACATAAATACGCTGACAGTGTGAAGTTGTTGAAAAAGAACAATAACTTGCATTTTTATGTGTTATGCCTAGGCTTCTCTTTGGGGGTATCGTAAACTGGTAGGGCGTTTCCAGGATGGTTCGTATCTTTCGGCATTATGTATCGCCAATAAAACTGGGATTGGCGGCCATTGATTTTCTCCTGGTTTTTGCCGCGTCGATTGGGGCTGAATGGCTGCGCTACCAGTTTCTTGACTTGCCGCTCGACGTTGATTTCAGTTTGGCCGGTTGGGTGGCCAAGGCTTTGCTGCCTGTTGTCAGCTTGCCGGTTCTGCTCGGCGTTGGTGCTTATCAGACAGAGTCTCTATCCGATTTTCGCATTTTTTGGGTTCGGCTGGCAGTGGGGCTGCTGTTGGCTGCCATGATCGTCGCTGCCGTGCTCTATCTTGTTCCGGTTCTGCCGCTCTGGCGGTCCATCATGGTTTTGGCGATTATGACATCCAGCGTAGCTTTGATGACCTCGCGTGGCATTTTCATGAAATTCGGAAGTCCGCATTTCCTGGGGAAAAGGGTCTTGTTGCTGGGGGGCGGGAAAACCGCAGAAAACTTACTTCAATATGCCGAAAAGGCCCGAGAGTCCGGGATCAATATTGTCCAGACCGTTGCGTTGCCGGGTGAACGCGTGCAAGTCAAGGGAGCCGTGGAGCTGGAAGACCTTTCCAAGCTTGATCAGTTCGTCCACGATAATCATATCGAAATGATCATCGTAACCCGTGATGATGTGCAGACGGCCTTGCCCCTTGAAGCGCTTATCGCCAGTAAACTTTCGGGTGTAGAAGTGAAAGACAGGTTGGCCTGTTATGAACAGATCCGGGGATATGTCGATGTCGGCTCGGTCAGTGCGGAATGGATCATTTTTTCCGATGGTTTTCGTGGCGCGACCGGCTTGGAGGGTGTGGCGAAGCGAGCCCTCGACCTTGCTGTCAGTTTGATATTTGGTCTGCTAGTCAGCCCGCTTTTGTTGGCGGCAGCTATTGCCATTAAGGTTACTAGTCGTGGCCCCGTGTTCTATTTGCAGGAACGAGTAGGCTTGAACGGTAAGAGATTTCGGCTTGTTAAGCTTCGCAGTATGCGTGTAGATGCGGAGCAGGCCAGTGGCCCGCAGTGGGCGGAGGAAAAAGACCCTCGCATTACGCCAATCGGCAATTTTCTAAGACGCTCGAGACTTGATGAAATGCCCCAACTCTGGAACGTGTTCAAGGGCGATATGAGCTTTGTTGGCCCTCGCCCGGAGCGCCCCTTCTTTGTTGAGCAGTTAGACAAGGAGATACCGTTTTTCCGAGAAAGGCATTGTGTAAAGCCAGGCATGACCGGATGGGCGCAGATACGATACCCATATGGGGCATCAGTTGAGGATGCTCGCCGAAAGCTGGAATATGACCTGTATTATATTAAAAACTATTCTTTGTTTCTCGACTTGTTGATTATCATCCAGACCGTAAGGGTTATTCTTTTTCCGATTGGGGTAAGGTAAGAAGTATGCAGGCAGGCAGTGCATTTCCCATCCAGATCCATGCAGCGAAAAGGGCGCTACAGACAGGTGTTGCCGCCTTAGCCCTAATAGCATTAGCAGGGGCCGGCGGCGCTTTGGCCCAATCAGGCGAGGAAGATGTTCGCGCCTTGATGGAGGCTGGCGATTATGAAGCCGCGATCCAGCGCATAGAAAGCCTACAGCAAGCTGGCAAGGCAGACAGCGACCTCTATATGCTGCTTGCTCGGGCCTATATTCAGACCGGGGCTGGCATTGCTGCCGAGGCGGCCATCGAAAGGGCTCGACGCCTAGGCGCCGACTATGCCCTGACGGCTGTTCCTTTTGCTAAAACCAAGCTTTTGCAAGGCAAGTTCGCTGATGCGATCGGGGCTTTGCGCGGTGTTAATATCCCTGCCGATCAACGTGCTGAGGCCTATATTGTTCTGGGCGACGCAAATTTTGCCTTGAAGAAATATGACGAGGCACACAAGAATTATGAACTCGGGCGGGCAGCGGATGATAGTAATTTTCAGGCATACCTTGGCCTTGCGCGGTTGGGCCTTCAAAATGGCAGGCTGGACCAAGCTAAGGATTATGCCAATAAGGCTGCTGCGCTTGCACCAGGCAATACCATGGTGCGCTATACTGAAGGCCTGATTGCCAGATATCAAGGCGATGCAGAAGCCGCAGAGAATTTCTTTTTGGAATCGCAAAAGCTCTTTCCTGGAAATATCCTGGCAAACATCGAGCTTGCCGCGATCCGGATCGACCAAGGGCGCATTGAAGATGCTCAGGTGTATCTGGATGCGATTTATGCGGCAGCTCCCAAACATCCGATGGCCATGTATTTGTCAGGTACTATTCTGGCCAGGCAGGGGCGGTACGAAGAAGCAAATACGCTGTTAAATTCTGCCCGTGTAGTCACGGAAAACTATCTGCCCGCGATCTATATTCGCGGACTCGTGGCCTACGAGTTAGACAATTTCCCTCAGGCTGAGGAGCTGCTTACAAAGGTGGTCAGTGCTCGACCAGCCAACTTGCCAGCTCGAATGACACTGGCGTCAGCATACCTTAAACACGAACGGCCACAGGCGGCCTTGAATATCTTGCGTCCGGCGCTTGAGGCTCGGCCTAATGATCCGAACATTCTGGCCATAGCTGCTGCCGCGACAATGCGTTTGGGTGATATTGATAATGGTAAGATCCTTTATGAAGCATTGGCAGCACAAACTGGCGGACAGGCGGGGCTGAATGATATTGATCTGGCAGCAAAACTTGCGCTCGCACGGTTTGTTGCTGGTGAGACAGAAGATGCACTTTCAAGCTTGTCCCGGGCCGTCCAGAACCAGCAGGCAAATTTACGCAGCCTGGCCATTTTGGCAGGGATGCAAATTCGGGAAAATGACCTGGACGGTGCCGAGCAGACTATTGGGAGGATGCTTGCATATGCCCCTGATCGTGGGCTTGGCTATAACCTCAAGGGATCTCTTGAGTTCAAACGAGGGCAGTATGCGGCGGCGACGCGGTCTTTCGAATCTGCGTTCTCCCGCAATCCGGAATATTACACGGCTCTCAGAAACAAGGCCCTGTCGCAAATTCAGCTAGGTCAATATGCGGACGCAGAAGATGACTTGAAGCGACTGCTAGAAATTACGCCCAACGATGCACGGGCCAAGGCTATGCTAGGCAGGGCGCTGCTCCGTCAGGACAAGGCAGATGAAGCCACAGACTATTTCAGTGCGGCAGTAAGGGCTATCCCGAATTCTGTCGATGTCTGGGCTGACTATTCTGAGGCGCTTGGGGGCGCAGGGAAGACTGCCGAAGCGATTTCGCAGGCAAAAGATACGGCTGTGATGGCCGCCGACAGACCTGACCTGCTGCGCAGAATGGGTGAACTACTTCTTAGACTGGGCGAGGCCCGATTGGCTGTGCGTCCTCTTTCACGCTATGTGGCCTATAATCCTGACAGCGGTGCAGCACACTTGCTCCAGGGGCGGGCAATGCTAGCAATGAAGCTTTATACGGGCTCTAAAACGGCATTCCGGCGTGCGATGCAAGCGGAAAATGATCGACCCGATGCCGACGTGCTTGATTGGTATCTCTTTGCGGCAGACGCCCTGGCAGAAAGGTTCGACGAGGCTATGGCCAGACGGGGTGGTTTGCTGCCAGGCAAACGCCCTGCAGACGTGTCTGCAGGTGTGGTTGGGGATTTCCTGCTAAGGGCAGGACGCCCAGAGGAGGCTGTTAAAGCCTACCAGGCGGCCATGACCACGGCATCCAGTAGCGACCTTTTTGTCGGCCTGGCAAAGGCGCAGGAGAAGCTTGGTGATGAAGCCGCTGCGATTGCGACGTTGGAGAACTTTGTGGAAGACAAGCCTGTCAGCCGCGATGCGCGCCTCAAGCTTGGGGAACTTTATGCCGGCCAGGGCCGGATAGGTGCCGCAATCAAGCAATATGAAACGATACTGCGGAATGGTGTAGCGGATGCACATGTCGCAGCTATATTGGCTATTGCCTATATGGAGGATGGAAACCGTAAAAGCGTGCCCCTCATTGAGCGAGCCTATCTGATCCGTCCAGAAGATCCTTTCATTCTGGACGCCTACGGTTGGATATTGCTACAGGCGAACCGTGATACTTCGGCCTCTATTCCGGCGCTTGAACAAGCCACCCGCCGTGCACCATCCGAAGCGCTATATCGCTATCACTTGGGCATGGCATACCTTGCTCGAGGGCGTAGGGATGACGCGCAACAGGCATTCGAGGCAGCCTTGCAGTTGAACTCGGATTTCAGTCAGGCTGCTGATGCACGCCGCCAACTTGACCTTTTGCGTTAAACATTAGGTTTTGGATGTAGTGAATTGAAAATATTAACTTTTTCAAGCCTATTTCCAAACTGCGAGCAGCCAAGTTTCGGGGTGTTTGTAGAAAATCGTTTGCGACATTTGTTGGCTGATACGGACATAGAGGCGCAGGTCATGGCCCCCGTACCATGGTTTCCTTTTGGGCATTCTGCCTTCGGTCGGTATGGGGAGTACGCCAAGGTACCAGCGCGGGAAGTACGGCATGGCATTGTTGTGCATCACCCACGCTTCCTGGTGGTGCCAAAGATCGGAATGCGGTTAACTCCCTGGTTTCTGGCCCGCGCCGCAGCCAGGCAGCTGCGGGCTTTGCAGCAAAGTGGTTTTGACCCCGACTTGATTGATGCCCATTATCTGTATCCTGATGGTGTCGCTGCAGCAAAGCTCGGTCGGGCGTTCAACAAACCTGTTGTAATGACCGCAAGAGGCAGCGATGTTACGGAAATTGGCAGATTGCCGGTATTCAGGGAGAAAATCCTTCAGGCCGCTGAGAGCAGCAGCCATGTCATCACTGTCAGTAATAGCCTTCGTCAGGAACTTGTGGAAATCGGCGTCAAGACACCGATAACCACGCTAAGAAATGGTGTGGATACTACACTTTTTCAGGTTCTGCCTGACATGCCCGATAAGCCTCATGGCATTGACGATTTTCATCTTGTGTTCGCTGGGTGGCTTATTCCGCGTAAGCGGCCTGCCCTTGTTTTGAAAGCAGCCGCTCAGTTGCCTGGCGCCCGGGTAACCATAGTTGGGGATGGTCCAGAGCGTCCGAAGCTAGAGGTGTTGGCGCAGTCTTTGGGTATTGCGTCGAGGGTTGCTTTTCTTGGTCAGCAACCCCCGGAAGCGATGCCAGGTCTCTTGGGACGAGCTGATGTGTTGATGCTGCCGTCCGAACGCGAAGGCTGGGCAAACGTACTTCTTGAAGCCATGGCTTGTGGTACGCCGGTAGTATCGAATGCGGTAGCCGGGGCGCTTGATCTTGTTACCGTGTCAGAGGCGGGGCGATTGGTTTATGACCAGACAGCAGAAGCATATGCGGCTGCAATAAAGGATATCGTTGGCAGTTATCCGGGGCGTGCGGCTGTGCGCAGGTATGCGTTGCAGTTTGGGTGGCGTGAGGTCTCATTGGGGCAGCAGGCCATTTTTGAAAAGGCAGTAGAGAATTTCAAGAAAGGGCAGGCCGTTGGCTAAGAGTAGGGGCAGCATACTTGTGACCGGTGGTGCTGGGTATATTGGCGGCCAGACTGTCCTGTCACTTCTTGACTGCGGCTATGATGTCAGTGTTCTCGATGACCTGTCGACAGGCTCGCACCATGAATTTCATAACCGGACCCATTTTTATGAAGGCCGTATTCATGATCAGGCGCTGGTGAAAGAGATCATCACACAGCATGGGATACGCAGTGTGCTGCATTTTGCAGGCTCCATCAAGGTGGATGAATCTGTGTCTAACCCTTTGAAATATTATGAAAATAATACCGAAGGCAGCCGGGCATTAATAGAGGCTTGTGTGGCTGGCGGGGTTGCTCATTTCATCTTTTCATCAACTGCGGCCGTATATGGCAGGACGCCAAGCCAGCCTGTATCAGAGGATGATGAAACGGTTCCATTGAACCCCTATGGATGGTCCAAGTTGTTCACTGAGCGGTTGCTTGAAGATGTGGCGGCAACCGGGGCGTTGAAGTATGGTATTTTTCGGTATTTCAATGTAGCCGGGGCTGATCCGGCCATGCGTCATGGCCAGTATCAGGAGCAACCGGTCCATCTGATCGGCCGTTCTATCGATGCGCTTCTGGGGGGAGGGCCGCCGCTGACTATCTTTGGCGGCAACCTGCCAACAGCTGACGGTACGGGGGTCAGGGATTATATACACGTTGCGGACGTGGCTGACGCACATGTTAGCCTTCTCGAATATTTGCAGAACGGCGGCCTGAATCAGCGACTGAATTTGGGGTACGGGCGGGGATACAGTGTCCTGGAAGTCATCAATGCGCTGCAAATTGTAACCAATCGGGATGTTCCCTTTAGCTTTGGTGAAGCGCGTTCGGGCGAAGCGCCCTCCGTTGTAGCCAATACAGCACGCTTGCAAGCGTTGCTGAACTGGCAGCCAAAGCATGATAGTCTGTCGGAGATACTGCAAACATCATTTAGCTGGCAAGCAGCGCTGTCGGGCGGGGGAAGGGAGTAAGTCATTGGAAACGATATACTTTATTGGTTTCTGTTGTTTGGCGGCCTGGTTGATCTACTGGATGGTAAAGAGCGACGATTATGCTGAGTTTTCGGGTGATGATGAGGGCGAAAAGTTCAGCGTTGACCCAAGTGCGAAGGAAAGAGACCAGTGAAAAGACCGAAATGGCTGGTTTTGTACAACCTAAGTCATTAATAAAGCGCTTGATTTATATGGAATCTGCTTGGCATATTGCTCTTAGACGTAATAGTAACGCAAATAATATGTGACGTGAGGAAAGAAGGGCTAGTGACAGCGGCATTGAAATTATGGGGCAGGCTTTTTGTGCTTATTGCTGGCGCCGGTCTGTTAAGTGGTTGTTATTTCTTCAATTGGCCCGATAGATTGCCTCCAGCACCTTTCGTGCCGCCTAATGAGGGGCCTGGCCCCAATTATCTCATTGGCCCAGGGGATGGGCTTAGTGTCCATGTTTGGCGAAGCCCGGAACTTTCTGTGATTGTAACAGTGCGCCCGGACGGTCGTCTTACCATGCCGCTGGTTGAAGACCTGCCAGCCACGGGCAAGACGCCAAGCCAACTCGCGCGGGACATTGAAGAGCAGCTGGGTGTTTACATCACTCAGCCTATTGTGACGGTCGTGGTTCAGAACTTTTTTGGTCCCTTTTCCCAGCAGGTGCGCGTGGTAGGCGAGGCGGCAAGCCCGCAGGCTATTCCTTACCGGGCGAATATGACGCTGCTGGATGTGATGATCCAGGTTGGCGGTCTGACAGAGTTCGCTGCAGGGGACCGTGCAACACTGGTTCGTTTTGAAAATGGCGAACAAAAAGAATACGGAGTGAAGATTGAGTCTTTGCTCAAGGACGGTGAAATTGATGCAAATGTTAAGATTTTGCCAGGTGATGTACTGATTATACCAGAGAGCATTCTGTAGTATACTGTAAGCTGCAGAACGTAAATTGTCGGTGTTGGAGTAAAGCCCATGGCTGTGCAGCAGTCCAGTTTACATGATATATATCAACAGGTTAAGTCAATTGCTTATGGGATTTGGCGAAAGCGTTGGTATATGCTTGGAACAACCTGGTTGGTGAGCCTTCTAGGTTGGGCACTGGTTGCGACAATGCCGTACAAATATGAGGCGACGGCCCAAATATTCGTTGATACTGAGACAATCTTGCCGACAATTGCGCGCGAAATGGGCATCAATGTGGATCTCATGCGCCAGGTGGATATCGTCCGCCGGACAGTCGTTACGCGCGCCAACCTTGAGAAAATTATTCGCCGATCTGACTATCTTGATCAACTAGCCCGGACCGACAAGGATTTGGATGCGCTTGTGGCTCAATTGACTAGAGACATTCGTATTTTTCCTCTGGATGAAGGGATGTTTCGAATTCAATATTCGATTGATGATGACAGATTGAGTGACCGTCAGCGAGCTGAAGTGGCAAAGCGAGTGGTGGCTAGTTTGTTGGCGTTCTTCCTGGAACGAAACACAGAAGACGGACGGCAGAAATCAGACAGTGCGATTGAGTTTATCGACCAGAAAATTCAGGAATATGCGCAGCGGTTGTCTGACGCTGAGACGAGTGTAGCGAAATTCCAACAGGACAATATTGAATATTTGGGTTCAGCTGGCAGCTTTATTCAGCGCTTGGACTCCGCCAAGGCCGAATTGCGCAAGACGACCAGTCTGATTGCAGAGGCGCAGGTAACCCACGATACCCTCGAGCAGCAGATCAAAAATGTGCCTGCTACCATTCGAGAGGCTCGCTCCAGCCGCACTGGCACCCGCAGTGGAGATGCCGATCCACTGGAAGAGCGTATAGGCGACCTCGAGAAGAAACTGGATCAGTTGAGGGTGCTTGGCCTGAAGGATCGCCACCCAGATGTGGTGAATGTCACTCGTCAGATCGACGCCTTGAAGAAAGAGCTTCAGGATAAGCAGGATGCGTTGTCGGCTGAACTAGAAGGATCTGCCCAAGCAGGGCGTAATTCCAACCTGACGACAGAAACACCAAACCGACTTTACGAACAATTGATGCTCCAGATCATCCAGACGCGGACAGAACTACAGACGTTGAAACAGCGGGAGAGTGACCAGCGCAGAACGGTTGCCGAGATGGAAGAAAAAGCCAAAAGGGTGCCGGAAATTGAGGCGCAGGAGAGCAAGCTCAAGCGGGACTATGTTTCGATCCGTCAGCAATATAACGAATTTGTTCAGCAGAAACAGGACCTGGACCTCCGGGCAGATGTGGAAGCAACAGATGAAGCCCTGTCGCTTCGTGTTGTCGAGGAACCAATGACACCACAAAGGCCGAGCGGACCTCCTCGCCTGATCTATTTTGCAGGGGTCTTTGTCGGTTCACTCATTGCTGGGATTGGCGTGGCGCTGGTGCTGTCGCAGCTTCGTCCAGTTGTGATCACGGTTGATCAGCTTCGGTCGCATTTCGATTTGCCGATTTTGGGCAATGTTACTAAATCCATGTCCGAGGAGGAGAACCGCCGCCGCAGTATCGACCTGCTGTCATTTGCAGGTGGCGTGTTGTTGTTATTGATCATTTTTGTATCCCTGCTTGCGTTCGATATATTCGGCGCTCCGACAGTAGGTTAAGGGTGAGTGTAGTTTAATGGACCTGATCGAGCGGGCAGCGCAGAAGGAAAAGAAAAAGAAAGAGGGCGGTGGCTCTCTTGTCGAGCGCGCGGCTGAGCTTGGTAGTTCTGGTCAGTCCAAAGCCCGTGGTATCGGAATTGGTAACCCAGGTGTGTCGGAAAAAAAGTCCGACCCGTCTTCCCTCAACCCCGTTTCCCCGCAGGAGCAGCCTAAGCAGTTCCGCGGCATTGGCCAACCTGGAGCCCCGCGAACCGGCGCAAACGAAGGTGACGCGCCGAAGAAAGAATCGGGTGGTATTGGGGCGCCAGAGGCAAGGCGCAGCACCGCCGACCGGCTGGCTGACAAGGTGGTAGATCAACCCCTGCCTGTTCAGCCTCCCGAAACAGGCGTGCAGTCTGAGCCACTGGAGATAAAAGCGCCACCGAAGCCAGAAAGGGTAGGTAAAGCCAGCAAGGCAGGAAGCGGCAAGCGCAAAGAACAGGAAATTGACCTGATGGCGCTTAGGGAAGCTGGCTATATCACACCTGATATGCCGCCAAACCTGATGTCGGAAGAGTTTCGAATTATCAAACGGTCCATCCTGCTGAATGCCTTCGGCAAAGAGCGCCGGGTCGATAATGGCAATGTAGTTCTTGTGACCAGTTCTAATCCGGGCGAAGGCAAGTCATTCTGCGCCATCAATCTGGCGCTGTCCGTTGCGACGGAACAAGACACGACCGTCCTATTGATTGATGCTGATTTCTCAAAGCCCGAGGTGCTGAACCGGCTTGGCGTAAGTGGTGGTCGCGGTTTGATGGATGTCGTTGCGGACGAAGAGATCGAGATTGGCGATTGCCTGATCCGCACCAATATTCCGAATCTTGTGCTACTGCCTGCGGGCCGTCAGCACAATCTGACCACAGAGTTGCTCGCCAGTGAGCGGATGGAAAAAATTGTGAGTGAAATCGGCTCTCGCTACCCTGACCGATTGGTGGTTTTTGACTCTCCGCCCGTGCTCGCGAGTTCGGCGGCTTCTGTTCTGGCGCTTTATATGGGGCAGACAATCTTTGTCATTGAAGCGGAAAAAACGACCGAGCCTCAGATCAAGGAAAGTTTGAGCATGATAAGTGCCTGCGAGCATATCAATCTGCTTCTGAACAAGACTCGTTACAGTGGTAGCAACAAGAAATTTGCGTCTTACTACGGGTACGGCGGTCGATAGGGGAAATGCTAGGTGGGGGCTTTCTCCGGCAATATCCGATTATTCCGGCTTTTCTCCCTTGGTGCCTTGGCTTTTGGTCTGGGGGCCGGGTCAAATGCGGTATTGGCTCAGCATATCTGGTTTGATCCCAGGGTGGAGGCGAAGCTGGCTTATTCCGACAATTCGCTGCTGAGTGAAGGAAACAGGCAGGCAGATACAGTACTTAACTTCGCGCCAGGGCTGAATACACGTATCGAAGGCCGAAAACTTCGGGGCGCGCTCGATTATTCATACGACTATCTCCGTTTTATGTCTGATGGGTCATCTGAAAGCAGGCACAATCTTTTCGGTACTTTTGATATGGACGTCTGGGAAGATCACCTGACGGTAAACAGTCGTGCCAGCCTGCGCCAAGTGTTCCTGGATCGGGGGGGGAGCCTTTCCAAAAGCATTGCCAACAAAAGTAGCAACCGGCGGCTGGTGCAGAGTTATACGGGCAGCGCGATACTGAAAGGCGCGATCCGGAACTACGCTGACTGGCGGGTAAGCTATCGTTATGGTCTGATCCTAAGTCCCGCAGACAACCTGCAAGATGAGACGATCACAACGAACTTTTCGGATACGCAGACCCACGAGGTTCGCGCGTCCATTGGTTCAGGGCAGCGGTTCAATAATCTCGAATGGAGGCTTTTTGCCAGCAGCCAGCGCAGTCAGCGCAGCCTCGAGGTCAACGATTTCCGTACAGAAAATGCCGGCGCAGAACTTAAGTTGAAATTTAATCGGCATTTTTCACTTACCGGGTCTGTCGGTTATGCCCGGAATGGTTTGCAATCTGAAGCCCTTGCTGTTGATGGCATGTCTTGGGATGCAGGCTTTCGGCTAACTCCGGGCAGCAAGCTTGACTTCTCCATGAAGGTGGGGAAGGAAGACAATCGCACCACATGGTATGGTCGTTTGCATCATTTCTTTTCTGTTCGTTTGGATCTGGTCGCCACCTATACCGATACGATCACATCGAATGCCATTGTTCTCAACGATACGTTGCAGTCGCTGCAGTTTGATCCGTCGCGTGGTATTATCGACACACAGGGCTTGCCGGTCGATGAAACCGATCCAAGTTTTTCCCTGTCGGACGTGGATTTCCGTCGCCGCAATGCTACCGCGGTGCTGACTTGGCGGCACAAGCGTTGGCAGCTTTATATGAATGGTAATATGGAGTGGCGAACCTTCGATGATAATTCAGGTACGGCTTCATCCTGGGGTGTTTCCACTGGCTTTAAAAGGCAGGTGAATAAAAACACTGATTTATCAGGAACAATAAGTTATCGTCGCAGTAGATTTGAGGACGGAGTTCGGGTAGATAATTATTTTGTGGGCAGCTTGGATTGGTCAAAGCGCGTATCTAAGTATTTTACCTTCTCGGTGAATGCGAGTCATAGCCAGAGGCAATCGAATGAGCAGGGCTCGGACTTAATGGAAAATGCTTTGACCCTGTATCTAAGAGGGACGTTTTAAGGCGGTATGTACGAAAGTTTTTATAATTTGCAGGGGCGTCCGTTTCAGTTGACGCCGGACCCTCGCTTTTATTTCAGTTCGCGCACTCACAAGAAGGCGATGGCTTACCTCACCTATGGTTTGAACCAGGGGGAAGGCTTCATTATCGTGACCGGTGACATTGGTACCGGTAAAACCACGCTTGTGCGGCACCTCTTCGAGACGCTGGACCGTAACGAGTTTATCGCGGCAATGATCGTAAGCACCCAACTGAGTGCCGAGGATTTGCTGCGCAGTGTTGTCGCTGCTTTTGGCCTGGATGCTCAGGCTGAAGATAAAGGCCAATTGCTGGCAAGGCTTGAAAAGTACCTGCGGGAGCAGTTCCAAATGGGACGGCGCGCGCTTCTTGTGGTTGACGAGGCACAAAACCTTTCAAACGCAGCACTTGAAGAGATGCGCATGCTGTCGAACTTTCAGGAAGGTGACAAGGCACTGCTCCAGAGCTTTCTGGTTGGTCAGCCAGAGTTTCGCGAACGTATCTTCTCTGCCCCTGAACTGGAGCAACTCCGACAGCGTGTGATCGCGACCCACCATCTTGAGCCGATGGAAGAGGAAGAGCTTGCAGGCTATATCGAGCACCGGCTTCGCCTGGTCGGTTGGGACAACGACCCTTGCTTTACGGCTGATGCAGTTGAGGCCATTTATCAACATAGTGCTGGTGTGCCGCGGCGCTTGAATACTCTTTGTTCGCGAATCCTGCTTTATGGTGCGCTTGAAGAAATTCACACCGTAGATGCTGAAACGGTAGACGCTGTAATTGCTGATATGGCCAGCGATACAAGGCAGGTTACGCCGACATCTTCAGCTATTCATCGGCCTGCTGCTGCGCCGGTCAATCTGCAGAATGATCCTTCAGTACCGCTTGAGAGATCGGGGGGCAATGGTGCCAAAGAGTCTTCTTCCGGAAAGTCCGCAGAAAAAGACAAAGAGAAGGAAGAGATGCAGAACCGCATCAACCAGCTCGAGAATATGATGAAGTCTCAGGACGAAACCCTGAAGCAACTGACCAACCTGATGGCTCAGTTGGCTGGTGGCGGTGAAAAGGATGACAAGTAAGGCCGCATCTGTCCTTACGTCGATTGAGCCTGTGGCGACCGGCATCAAATTTGGTGACCGGTCTGCTTTTACCGTTGATGTTGAAGAATGGTTCCAGGTTGGTGCGTTTGAGAATACGCTGCACCGTGACGAATGGTTTGGCCTTGAAAGTCGCGTGGAACACCAAACCCACAATGTCTTAAAGATTCTGGATACCCACGGCGTGAAAGGAACCTTCTTTTGCCTGGGGTGGGTGGTGGAACGCCATCCTTTGCTTATTACCGCCATCCATGAAGCTGGACACGAGGTGGCATGCCACGGTCGAGACCACAAGCGTCTTTTCACCATGACGCGTGATCAGTTTCTTCAGGACGTAGCTGGGGCCAAGGCCCAGCTTGAAGATGCGGTGGGCGCGCCAGTGACAGGTTATCGAGCCCCCAGCTTTTCCCTGACGCCGGATGTCTGGTGGGCCTATGAATGCCTGGAAGAACTTGGCTTTCACTACAGCTCGAGCCTCTATCCTGTCCATCACGATCATTATGGTATGCCGGAAGCACCACGGCGGCCGTTCTGGCCCATTGGCAAAGGCCGAATACTGGAAGTGCCGATGAGTGTTTACCATTTTGGCCGGGCATGGCCTGCCTCCGGTGGCGGCTATTTCCGCCTATTGCCGTATTTCATTGGCAATTGCCTTTTCAGCGGCAGTGTCAGGCAGTCAGGCTTGCCGGGGGTGTTTTATATGCACCCTTGGGAAATGGACCCTGGCCAGCCCTATGTAGCAAACGCCCCATTCCTGTCACGGTTTCGGCACTATACGAACCAAAGCCGTATGGCGTGGAAGGTAGGGCGCTTCTGTGACAGTCGTCCGTGGGGCCGCATGGATGAAATTTTTGGTGCTGCCTTCATGGAAGAGAGCAGGGCTGACAGCCAATGACAGTCCGCGTTAGACAACTTGATACTGCAGCGGTTGCGCCATGGGACGCATTCGTCGAAGCGCACCCTGATGGAACCTTTTGTCACCGCGCAGGCTGGAAGCAGGTAATTGAAGAAGGGGCCGGGCACGAAAGCCCATTCCTTGTGGCAGAGCAGGACGGAGTGATTGTTGGCGTGTTGCCGCTTTCGCTTAGGCGCAGTTTCTTGTTTGGTAAACTGGCGACATCGACCATGTTTGGGGTTTACGGTGGCCCGCTAGCGATCAATGATGAGGTATACCAGGCTCTGGATGATGCGGCCTGGAAAATCGCCAGTGGCGCGGGATGCGATACGCTTGAGTATCGGACACTTCATGCGCGCCACCAAGATGAACCGGACTGGAAAACGGTAAGTGGAAAAGCCGCAACTTTTATCAAGGAAATTGTGCCCGGCGATGAACAGGAATTGCTGCTGCAGATCCCGCGCAAGCAGCGGGCTGTTGTTCGCAAAGCACTAGGTAAAGGTTTGGTAAGTGATTGGAATTCAGGCGTTTCTGAGTTCTATGATCTCTATGCCTATTCAGTTCATGGCTTGGGAACGCCTGTGTTTCCCAAGGCGCTGTTTCATGCATTCAAGACTGTGTTTGGCGATGATGTGGTGATCCAGGTAATCCGTGATGGGAGCGGTTATGGCGTGGCAAGCCTCATGAGCTTCCGCACCGAGGATACCATATTGCCTTTTTACGCTGGAAGTAGCGCGTGTGCACGTGGTTTGGCAGCGCATGACTTCATGTATTTTGATCTGATGAAGCATGCAGTTTCGGACGGTCGCACAAAGTTCGATTTTGGCCGTAGCAAAGTGGGCACAGGGCCATATCATTTCAAGAAGAATTGGGGTTTTGAGCCCACGCCGCTTGAATATGAATATCATTTGGCGCCGGGTGCAAACGTGCCTAACATGTCGCCACAGAACCGCAAGTTCAGCCTGGTGATTGCTGCCTGGAAGCGTTTGCCACTTGGTCTGGCAAACTTGATTGGTCCGCCGATCGCACGGCATCTGGGGTAGCGCATATGGCACGGATACTTTTTCTGGCGCACCGCATTCCCTATCCGCCCAACAAGGGCGACAAGATCAGGTCATGGCATTTTCTTGAGCATTTGCTTGAAAAGCATGAGGTGCATTTGGCCTTTTATGTGGATCAGCCCAGGGACCTGGTGCACGTGGACTTCCTCCGCTCTAAGGTCCAAAGCCTTTGCTGCCGCCGTATTAGCCGGCTGTCGCAGTTTGCGGGCGCGGCCCTTGGGCTGTTAACCGGGCGGCCGATGACACTTGCGGCCTATCCAAAACGTAAGCTTAAGGCCTATGTGGACGACTTGTTTGCCAGGGACGAGGTCGACCTTGTTTTCCTGTTTTCCGGCGCGGTCGCACCGCTGATTGCAAATAAGCCAGATAAGGTGCCGGTGATTGCCGACCTTGTGGACGTAGACAGTGACAAGTGGGCCGCTTATGCCGCGCAGCAAAGCTTCCCAATGTCCTGGGTTTACGCGAGGGAAGCCCGCTTGTTGTTCCGTTTCGAGGTGTCAGTCGCGGAGGCCGCGTCAGCGACCACTTTTGTAAGCGATGCTGAGGCCGATTTGTTCCGCAGCAAACTTCCGACCACAAGCAGGGCGCGGGTCAGCCATGTTAACAACGGGGTGGACCTGAAGGCTTTTGATCCAAAGCGCTTTGAAGATATTGCGGTGTCACCGCAAACAGTCATCTTCACTGGCGCCATGGACTATCAGCCAAATATGGAAGCTGTAGAGTGGTTTGTCACCAATGTCTGGCCATCTGTGTGCAGGTCGGTGCCGGAGGCTCGGTTCCTGATCGCTGGTGCGCCGGTCCATCCAAGGGTTCAGGCGCTGGACGAAACGCCGAACGTGTCAGTCGTTGGTTTTGTGGATGACATGGCGGAAACCATCGCTGGGGCAGGCATTGTGGTCGCGCCGCTTCTGACAGCGCGCGGCGTGCAAAACAAGGTTCTTGAAGGCATGGCCATGGGAAAAGCCGTTGTCGCAACCCCGGCGGCCAAGGAAGGCATTGAGGCTGAAGAAGGCAAGCATCTGCTGGTGGCGGACGGAGCTGAGGCACTTGCTGGCGAGGTTGTCAGGCTTTTGCGTGCTCCTGAAGAGGCGATGGAACTTGGGGTATCAGCTCGCACCCATGTGAAAAACCACTATGACTGGCTGGTTGCACTTGCCGGGCTTGACGCCCTGATAGCCGATGTATGCGGCAACGGGTCAGCTGGATGACGGTTGCTTTTCGCAAAAACCTGGCCGTTCTTGTAGCAGGACTGTTGCTTCTGGCCATTGTATGGTTCGACACGCTGCGTCACCTGGCAACATTGGTCTGGACTGTCGATATCTTTAGCCATGGCATCTGGGTGCCTCTTGTCAGTCTGTGGCTGATTTGGAGGGAACGAAGCAGACTGGACAAAGTGCCTTTCAGCTTTTGGTGTCCGGGTGCCGTAGGGCTGATGTTTGTTGCTGGTCTTTGGCTGCTGGGCGGAGCCGCCGAAGCAAAGATAGTGCAGCATTTAGCTTTCGTCGGAGCTATTCAGTTTCTGGTGCTTGCAACATTGGGGCCGCAACTCTACCGGGGCATCCTTTTCCCAATGCTGTTTTTGTTTGCCATAGTTCCATTTGGCAGTGAGCTGGTAGCGCCGCTACAAGTATTCACAGCAAAGATTGTTATCTGGGCCTTAAAGCTTACCGGGATAGCGCATGAGGCTGATGGCGTATTGATCCAGCTGTCGTCCGGTATCTTTGAGGTTGCGGCGGCCTGCGCAGGCGTGAAGTTTCTATTTTCAAGCCTTATCACTGGCATTTTATTGTGTCGGTTGGCATTCAAAAGTTGGCGACGGCGTGCCCTGATGCTGGTGGCGTCCATCATCGTGCCCATTGTTGCCAATGCTGCGCGGGTTTATGGCACCTTGCTGATCGCGGAGGCGACGGACAGTTCTTTTGCCAAGGATGTTGATCATATCGTCTATGGCTGGGGGTTCCTGAGCGCGGTCCTGATTATTCTGATCGCGGCAGCTTACCGCTTTTCCGATTTGAATGATGAGATTGAAAGCGCGGACACGCGGATCGAGGTGCAGCGTGAGAGCGAACAGTCAGGACTGTTCGGGCCGATTGCCGTTGTGCTTAGCTTGCTCGCGGTACTGTCGTCCGGACTTTGGCTGCCTGCTGGCGGACAGGCTAAACTTTCCTGCCTGCCAGATATGCAGATTGTTAGCTGCGAAGACTGTGGCGTCCGACAATTGGCAGTGGGCCATCAGCCGAATTGGATTGACATACCGAAAGCTGATGTCTCATCGCCTTGGCTGTACCGGTTGGAGGCTGACACGGTATTTGGTGTATCCGCCGGTTTTGTGCCTGATCGGAGTGGGCACCGCCTGGCGTCGTCGATGGCTGTAACATATGAAAAGGGCTGGCGGCTTTTTCACGGGCAGGGGCTTGTGCGCCAGACTGTTAGTAGCGCTCGTTTTAAGGAAACGGCTCTTTTTAGCGATGGCCGAAAACGTCTTGTTTGGCGGACATATTATGTTGGTGGCCGTTTTTATGCATCAGCATTCAGGGCGAAAATAGCCCTTGCACTGCTGCGGTTGCAGGGCAAGCCAGCAACCGGGCAAATGCTTGTAGCCGCGACAGAATTCCCATCGACACCAGAGCATGCGAGGGCTATCCTATCCAAGTTTTTCAGCACTTTGACGCCCGAACGCTTCCTGTTCAGCGTTGATCCGACTGGTCGGGAAAAGACTTTATGTGTGGCATCACCGGAATAATCACGACGGCTCAGACTCGCATCGACCAGGCAGGGGTTCGCCGAATGACGGAGAGCATCCTCCACAGGGGCCCCGACGACAATGGCTATTTTTGGGGCAATCAGGTTGCTTTTGGCCATTGCAGGCTATCCATCATCGATGCTGCTGGTGGTCGCCAGCCCATGCTCAGCGCAGATGAGGGCGTGGTCCTGACCTACAATGGCGAAATCTATAACTTCCAGTTCCTGCGAAGGGAACTGGAGGGCTTGGGCCACAGCTTTAAGACAGAATGCGATACGGAAGTCTTGTTAGTTGCCTACCTCGAATGGGGCGCCGACTGTGTTCACCGGCTTCGAGGCATGTTTGCTTTCGCCATTTGGGATAACCGCAAGGGTGAACTGTTTCTGGCGCGCGACCGTCTTGGCATCAAGCCGCTTTATTACGCTAGCCTGCCAGATGGCACCTTCCTGTTTGCCTCTGAACTGAAGGCATTATTGCAGTATCCAGGACTGAACCGTCGGCTGCGCCTTGATGCCCTGGAAGATTATCTGGCGCTTGGCTATGTGCCGGACCCCAAATCGATTCTGGTTGGTGTGGAGAAGCTTCCCCCTGCGCACTGTCTGAGGCTGTCCAAAAATACTGGGAAGTTTGAGCTTTATCGCTACTGGCAGCTGGATATGGTTACCCCGCCGGTCGTTCATGAAGAGTCCGAAGAGCTGCTGGAACGCCTGGAAGAGGCAGTGAAGCTGCGGATGATCGCAGATGTACCTTTAGGTGCCTTCCTGTCTGGCGGTATCGATTCAAGCGTCGTTGTAGGCCTGATGAGCCGGAATAACGACAAACCGGTTGAGACCTGCTCAGTAGGGTCAGACGTCCCGGAATTCGACGAAAGCGGATATGCCCAGATGGTGGCGGACCATTTTGGCGCTCACCACAGGATGCGATTGATTTCAGCGCATGACGCCAGCCTGATCGATGTCATGGCTGACGTTTATGATGAGCCGTTCGCCGATATGTCTGCGCTGCCGACCTACCGTGTCTGTGCCCTGGCGCGGGAAACCGTAAAGGTCGCCCTGTCGGGGGACGGCGGAGATGAATTGTTTGGCGGTTACAGGCGGTACCGTTTCCACATACTGGAGGAACAGTTTCGCAGCGCAATTCCTCAAATGATCAGAAGTGCCATATTTGGCCCGCTGTCCCGGATCTATCCAAAGATGGACTGGGCACCGCAGTTCATGCGCGCCAAATCCACCTTTGAGGGGCTGGCGCGCAATTCAGCACAGGCATACTTCCAGTCCGTTGCCAAAACACCGGACAGGGACCGGTCAAGATTGCAGTCTGACCGGATGAAGAAGCAATTGAACGGGTATCATCCCCAGGAACGCTTTGAGGAACTGGCGGACCAGATTAAGGGCGCGCATCCGCTCTCGGTTGTGCAATATATTGACATAAACACCTATTTGCCGGGCGATATCCTGACCAAGGTAGACAGGGCAAGCATGGCGCATTCTCTTGAAGTGCGGGTGCCGCTTCTGGATCACAAGTTCTTTGAATGGGGCATGCGGCTTGGGCCGGAAAGCAGGATTGTTGACGGTGAAGGAAAGGCAGCCTTCAAAAGGGCCGCCCGCGGCTTCATCCCGAACGAGATTATCGATCGGCCCAAAAAGGGTTTCAATATCCCAGCCGGTCAGTGGATGCGTGAAGAACTGGCGCCAATGCTGGAGGGGCTTTGTGAGAGTGAGGTGCTTCTAGATACCGGCCTGATATCGCGTTCCGGGCTCAGGGCAATGGTGGATGAGCACTTGGCGTCAAAAAGAGATCATCACGCCTCATTGTGGTGCGTCCTGATGCTTGACCGCACGCTGGCCAGGCTGGATGCCAGCCCGGCCTGAAACTGACGGGCGTCAGTTATAGTTGTCGAGGGAATATCCCGCTGAGCGGACGGTGCGGATGTAATCCGGGGCATCGTCCACATTGATCGCTTTACGCAGGCGGCGGATATGCACATCAACCGTGCGTGGCTCCACATACACATCATGGCCCCAAACGCTGTCGAGCAACTGTTCGCGGCTGAATACGCGGCGCGGGTTTTCCATAAAGTGGCGCAACAGGCGATATTCGGTTGGACCAAGCTGGATCGGCTTGCCACCACGTGTTACGCGGTGAGATACGCTGTCGAGCTTGATATCCTCGAACGCCAGCTCGTGGCCTGCCAGAGCAGGGCGAAGGCGTCGCAGCACAGCCTGGATACGGGCAATCAATTCCTTTGGCGAAAAAGGTTTGCAGATATAATCATCAGCGCCGGTCTCAAGACCACGGATACGATCAGGTTCATCTGCCCGTGCCGTCAGCATGATAATTGGGATATTCTGCGTTTCGGCATTACGGCGAAGCTGCCGGCAAATTTCCAGACCGGAAAGGTTCGGAAGCATCCAGTCCAGCAGGATCAGGTCCGGTGCTTCTTCACTAGCGCGGTAAAGACCATCTTCACCATCAGCAACTGCATCAACTTTATAATCGGCGCGCTCAAGATTGTAGCGCACCAGTTCAGTGATGTTTTCGTCGTCTTCAATCAGTAGAATTCTTGTCTTCACAGGAGTGCCCTCCGGATTGTCCTGTTTACTATTCGTCTGTCACCAGCTCAGTGCTGGTCAGGTCATGCTTTGGGCGGCGTGCCTCTTCAAGCATGATGCCCTTGATGGTATAGAAAACCTGTTCTGCGACATTCGTTGCCTGATCACCGATTCTTTCAAGGTTTTTGGCGATCATCAGGAAATGGGTCAGCACCCCGACCTTCTCAGGCGTTTCCATCATACGAGCGAGAATATAGCGGTAAGCGGAATTGTGCAGGTTATCGAGCGCCTCGTCCCGCTCCCATACTTCCATTGCCAGGTCGGGATCTCGGTGCACATAGGCATCCATAACATCCTGGATCATCTTGCGGGCATCTCGAGCCATTTGATCCAATACAGGCGGCAGGGCAACAGGGCCCATTTCGGAAATCGCAAGGGTCCGCTTGCTGATGTTTTTGGCATAGTCGCCCATGCGCTCAATCAGACCAGTCATTTTCAGGCTGGATACCACTTCGCGGAGATCGTCAGCTACTGGTGCACGGCGTGCGAAAACAACAATAGCCGCTTTTTCCGCTTCAATTTCAAGGCGGTCCAGCTGCTTGTCAGAATCGAGGATATGGCGCGCTTTAGTAACGTCGAATTCGTTCAGGCCTTCTATGGCGCCAACCAGTTGGTCTTCCGCCAACCCGCCCATGCGACTAACGATCGCACGCAGGTCCTTCAGTTCTTCGTCATAGGCTTTGACAGTATGTTCCGTCATCTCAATACTCCTTAGCCAAAGCGGCCAGTGATATAGTCGCGCGTCCGTTCTTGCTTCGGCGACGTAAAGATTTCTGTCGTGTCCCCGATTTCTACCAGGTCGCCCATGTGAAAGAAGGCTGTCTTCTGGGAAACTCGGGCGGCTTGCTGCATGCTGTGGGTTACGATTGCGATAGCATAACGGCCCTTAAGTTCATCGATAAGGGCTTCAACTTTGGCCGTGGCGATCGGGTCCAGTGCCGAACAAGGCTCATCCATCAGGATCACTTCAGGGTTCACTGCAATCGCACGGGCGATACACAAACGCTGTTGCTGACCACCCGAAAGGGCCGTGCCCGGGCTTTCCAGCCTGTCTTTGACTTCGTTCCAAAGACCGGCTTTCTCAAGCGCGGTAGAAACGATCTCATCCAAGTCTGTGCGAGATTGTGCCAGACCATGAATACGCGGGCCGTAGGCTACGTTGTCATAGATAGACTTGGGGAATGGGTTCGGTTTCTGGAACACCATACCCACCCGAGCGCGAAGCTGAACAACATCAATGCTGGGCGCGTATATGTTTTCACCGTCAAGCGTTATTTCACCCTCAACGCGGCAACTGGCGACCGTATCGTTCATACGGTTCAGGCAGCGGAGGAAGGTGGACTTGCCGCAACCGGAAGGCCCGATCAGCGCTGTGACTTCATCCTGGTGGAGTTCCAGCGAAATTCCTTTGACAGCGTGGTTCGTGTCGTAAAATACGTGCACGTCTTTCGCCATCATTTTTGCTTTGCGTGTTTCAGTCATGGTTTCCAACTCTGAGGCCATTTTATACATCTTACCAGTGCCGCTCAAATTTCTGGCGCAGCCAGATGGCTAGGCCGTTCATTGCAATGAGGAATGTTAGCAGCACCAAGATGGCTGCGGAGGTTTTTTCGACGAAGGCGCGCTCGGGGCTGTCTGCCCAGAGGAAAATCTGTACAGGAAGCGCCGTGGCCGCGTCAGTCACGCTGCCAGGGATGTCAACGATAAAGGCGACCATCCCGATCATCAGCAGAGGTGCGGTTTCACCGAGTGCCTGAGCCATGCCAATAATGGTGCCAGTCAGGATGCCAGGCATCGCCAGCGGCACCACATGGTGGAACACCACCTGCATCGGCGAAGCGCCAAGGCCGCGAGCGGCATCCCGGATCGACGGCGGCACAGCCTTGATGGACGCGCGCGATGCGATAATGATCGTTGGTAGTGTCATCAGGGCGAGCGTCAGGCCACCAACCAGCGGTGCAGAACGTGGCAGGTGCATAACACCCAGGAATACAGCAAGGCCCAGAAGGCCGAACACGATGGACGGGACCGCCGCAAGGTTGTTGATGTTCACCTCGATCAGGTCTGTCAGGCGGTTCTTTGGCGCGAATTCCTCAAGATAAATGGCCGCCAGCACTCCGATCGGAAAGGCGATCAAAAGCGTAACAAGAAGGGTCAGGGCTGAGCCTACCGTGGCGCCCCAGATGCCGGCCAACTCCGGGTCACGGGAATCACCGCTTGTGAGGAATACTGTATGGAAGTTCAGTGAAACACGACCTTCCTCTTCCAGTTTCTGGTACCAGGCCAGTTCTTTGTCCTTCACCTTGCGATTGGCTTCGGGTTCGGTCGCATCGATCCGTCCCTTGCGAAGCTGGTCAATATCGTCGGATGCCAAAAGGGAGACCCGCTGGGTGGTGCCTACAAGGCTTGGGTCGGCAAGAACCATGTCCCTGATCTGGCCGCGGGCGCCCGTGCTGACCATTCTAAGAAGATCGCGGCGGTCGCGGCGGCTTTTTACATCAGGGAAGTGGTCCCGCAGGGCTGCGTCGATAATGCGTAGCATGTTGGCCCGGCGGACATTCTCTTCAAACTCTGCCTTCGATAGCTCGCGCGGGTTTCCAAGAATGCTCTCTTCAAATGGGATGTCCAGATCAATACTGGTCTGGACAAATCCATAGAGGCCGTCGCCAGCAATCTTGCCGATCAAGGTCACCAGGAACATGGCCGCCAGGATCACAGCGGTGAAGCCCAAGCTGCGGAACCATTTTTCCTTGCGGTAGCGCCGTTTAATCCGGGCATTCATTTCTGGTGAATGCCAGTCGGTAGGTTTGATTTCTTTTGTATTATCCGACATGTGACATCCTTAATCGTAAACTTCGCGATATTTTCTGACAATTTTCAGCGCGATGACGTTCAGAACCATGGTGGAAACAAACAGGGCCAAGCCAAGAGCAAAGGCTGAGAGGGTTTTGGCGCTGTCAAATTCCTGGTCGCCTGTCAGGAGGGCCACGATCTGTACTGTTACAGTGGTTACCGCTTCGAACGGGTTGGCTGTCAGGTTCGGTTGCATACCGGCGGCCATAACCACAATCATGGTTTCGCCAACCGCGCGGCTGACCGCGAGAAGGAAGGCGCCAACAATACCGGGCAGGGCTGCGGGCAATACCACCAGCTTGATGGTCTCAGATGGCGTCGCACCAAGAGCCAAGGATCCGTCTTTTAGAGATTTGGGCACAGCTGTGATGGCGTCATCAGAAAGGGAGGAGACAAACGGAATGATCATGATGCCCATGACAATACCGGCCGCCAGTGCGCTTTCGCTTGCAATGTCCAGCCCAAGTGTGATGCCGACATCTCGAAACAGGGGGGCAACAGTCAATGCTGCGAAGAAGCCGTATACGACAGTTGGCACGCCTGCCAGGATTTCAAGCACGGGCTTGGCAACCTTGCGCATACGCGTACTTGCATATTGTGTAAGATAAATAGCTGCCAGAAGGCCGATTGGTCCAGCGACCAGCATGGCAATAAGGCTGATCAGCATTGTGCCTGCAAATAGCGGTACTGCGCCGAAAGCACCAGCAGACGCGACCTGGTCAGCCCGAAGCGCTGTCTGTGGGCTCCAGTGCAGGCCGAAGACAAATTCTGTGACTGGTACTTCATGGAAGAAGCGCAGGCTTTCAAATAAAAGGGACGCGACAATGCCGAGCGTTGTAACAATGGCAATGACGGAACTCAGAGCCAGCGTAATTAACATGACACGTTCAAATTTGTTCCTGGCCCGGAAATCCGGTTGGGTCCGGTTGCTTGCCATATACAGGCCAACAAGGCCCATCGCGATCGACAGGACGAAGGCTGCCCAGATGCCTTTGACATAGATGGCCTGGAATTTGGCAGATGCCGCCAGAATGTCGGGGTCTGTTTCCGGGGAATTCGGGTTCTCAACCGCTAGCCGAATTCGGTTCAGCACCAGCGTAGCCTGGTCTCCGTTCTGTTCGAACACGCGGTCAGGCAGACCAGAGAGAATCAGCCCCTCAATGAGGCTGTTTCCGAAAACAACCCACATGCCAAAGGCAAAGAGACCTGGAAGCAAAACGCAGGTGGCAGCAAAATATCCGTAGTGCCGGGGCAGGGAGTGCAGCTTGGCGGGGTCGCCACCAGCACCGGCAAGGGCTTTCTGGCGGACCACGGCAAAGGAAGCCAGGGCCAGCATAACCAGGAAAAGAAAAATTGCGGAGCTCGTCATTTTAGGGCGGCCTTACGCAGGTTTGTCGAACGTATCGAGATTTAAAAAAGGGGCAACAGCACAGTGTCGCTTGTTGCCCTTTCTACACAGTATTTTACACTAGTTAGTCAAGCACAAGATTGGTCAGGGCATTTGCTGCTTGTTCGAATTTCGCGCGTTCTTCTTCCGGCAGTGGGATCAGGCCCCGGTCTGCCAGATAGCCGAAGTCGCCTGCGGCTTTGTCACTAGTGAATTCCGCCAGATACTCACGGATGCCTGGGACAACGTCCACATGTGCTTTCTTAACATAGAAGTAAAGCGAACGGGAGATCGGGTAAGCGCCATCTGCGATTGCCTCAAATGTTGGTTCCTGGAAGGAAGCGTCAGCTTTCGTGGCTACTGGGAAGGCCTGGATCACGTCGCCGTTCTGGTCAAGGAAGCTAAAGCCGAAGATGCCAACGGCATCGTTGTTGGTTTGCAGCTTCTGAACGATCAGGTTGTCATTCTCACCAGCTTCGATGTAAGCGCCGTCTTCACGAACACCGCGGCAAAGCGCCTTATAGAGGTTCTTGTCCTCTTTTTTCAGGGCTTTCATTGCCGGGAAAGTCTTACAGCCACCCTCGATCGCCAGTTCGTTGAAGGCATCGCGTGTACCGGAAGTTGGAGGAGGGCCCAGAACCACAATCGGCTTGTTCGGGAGGTTTGGGTTAACTTCGTGCCAATTCTTGTATGGGTTAGCAACCATATTGCCGGCGCCGCCCTCAGTGCCTTCTGCAGGGACTTGGGCTGCAAGAGCAAGATAAAGATCGCGCAGGCTGAGTTCCATTGGGGCCGCCTCTTTGGAGGCAGCAATTACGATGCCGTCAAAACCGATCTTAACTTCGACAATGTCGGTCACGCCGTTTTTCGCGCAAAGTTCAACTTCGCTTGCCTTGATCCGGCGGGATGCGTTGGTGACGTCAGGGTGGTTGGTACCAACACCAGAGCAGAACAGCTTAAGACCACCACCGGAACCGGTTGATTCGACGATCGGTGTCTTGAAGTTTGTGGAACGACCGAACTCTTCAGCGACAGCAGTCGCGAATGGGAAAACGGTCGAGGAACCGACAATCCGGATTTGATCCCGGGACTGTGCTTCCGCGCTTGTGGTGCTGAGGGTAGCAGCAGTAATCAAAGCGGCTGCAACAGCGAATTTTTTCATGGTAGCTCTCCATGCCACAAAAACAGGTGGCGAAATTTCTATCAAGCAAGGGATTATTGTTACTTTATCTAAAGGTTTTCCCCGGCACCGCGACAGTTACAGCCTAAATGTTACAATTGCGTGACTGCCTTATTCGGGCTGCTTATGAGCAACCGGGAGCTTGAATGAAAACTCGGTTCCCTTACCAACTTCACTCTTGATGTCGAGATTTGTATCATGCCGCAATAGAATATGTTTTACAATTGCAAGCCCGAGGCCTGTACCGCCCATTTTGCGGGAGCGTGCTGTGTCAACACGGTAAAACCGCTCGGTAAGCCTTGCCAGGTGCTCCTGTGATATCCCAGGGCCTTCATCACGAATCCTGATTTGAATGCGCCTATTGTCCAAAGTCGGCGTGGCACTGATATGGACAGTGCTGTCGGGATCGCAATATTTTGACGCGTTAGAAAGCAGGTTGATGAAAACCTGGGTGAGTTGGTCTCCATCTCCGCGAATCTGAGGCATGTTTTCAGAAATGTTACATTCCATGGTGATGTTTCTGGCTACGGCACCGGGCTGTATAGCGCCAACGGTATTCACTATCAGCTTCTTGATATCAACTTCCATCTCCGGGGCGACATAGCGCGTCATTTCGATTCGGGAAAGCGATAGAAGGTCATCAATCAACCGGACCATACGTTCCGCTTCCGTTTGCATGATGCCCAAGAAGCGGCCATGGGCGTCTTTATCATCCGCGGCAGGTCCAATCAGTGTCTCAATAAAACCAAGAATGGATGTCAGTGGTGTCCTAAGTTCATGGCTTGCGTTCGCGACGAAGTCGGCGCGCATCTGTTCCGCACGTATCAGGCTTGTCACCTCATAGAAAAACAGCACGGCTTCGGGCTGCCGTTCTTCCTGTTTCTGATGAGGGATGGAGGCGACCGTTACATCGAAAATCCGGTCCTTGCTGTTGGTATAGCGCACAACCTGAAAATCGTTTTCTGGAGCTGACAATACCTTCTCAAGGGCGTTGATGAATTCCACTTGGCGCAAGTAAAATGTAGCGTCATTCCCAACGATGTCTTCGCCCAGGAGTTCCTTTGATGCCATATTAGCGACAACGATGCGGTGATCGGCATCAATCAGCATGAAGGGTGAGGGCAACTGGTCCAAGGCCTTTGCGCGTATAGATACGGAGGTTGGTCTTTTGGCCCGTTTTCGTTTCTGTATTGCCGCTCTCCTGGCTTCCAACTCCTCAAAACGACGCCTGACCGAAAGTTGAATAAGGCAGGCCGCTGTTACGCCAGAAACGATTACTGCGCCAAGGAATGACAACTGGCCGAACGACCACATCAGTGCCAGTGTAAAGACAATGGCAACAATGATTGTGCGCTCGGTAAGCAGCGCCATATATGTTTTTGACTGAGGGGCCATTATTTCAGCGTCCTGGAATATATTCGTGCGTCCCACGATCGGGCGCACAAACAGAAAAAGTCAGCTTTCCCTTAATTTACATAGTTTGCACTTTTGTGAAGGTTTTGTTACTCGATTTATTTATTACCCAGAAATAGCGAATCTGTTGATATTCAGTATTTTTCGCCTAGACCGGCGTAAGAAAACGCTGTTAAACTCGAATTAATTAAATTTTTGCATAATTTTCCATGCCTGAAAGTTTGGAGAAGTAGTTCGAGTGTCAAATAATCAGAAAAAAGACGGCGATTTCCTCGCGCGGCGCCGACAGTTGCTTAAGCTGGGCGCGGCTGGTGTACCCATGGTTTTGACGCTGAAAGCTTCCGCGACACAGCCGATCCATTCCGCTCTGGACTGTGCCTTCGTCATTCATAATAAGGTTAAAATCCTTGTTGATGCTGACGGCAAGGCTTGGATGGGTGACGGTAACATCCGGGAAAAGAACGGAAAATATAAGTCTCAGGATATCAAGCAGTTCAAAAACAACGCCGATTACGTCTTCCCTGAATATACGGTGCCGGAGCGCTTTCGTCCGGATGAGTGTGATGAGGGCGGAGATAGTTGCAGCGGTAGCAGCGGCTACGGCGACGACGACAGCGGCTATGGTAGCTATGGCGGTGGCTATGGCGACGATGACGGTGGTGATGGCGACGAGAGTTGCGATAGTGACGACGACGGCGGTTATGGTGGCTACGGTGATGACAGTGGTGGCCACAGTGGCGATGATAGCGGCGGGAGTTCAAGCTGGCGGCATGGCGGTGGCCGCGGTGATGACGATGGTGATGATTCCAGCGGAGGTGGAAACGGTGGCTGGACAGACTGTTACAAACTCTATGAAATCGATCGTAATACAACGATTACGCCATCTGATTATCTGAACGGCAGCGGTAACTGGAATTTGAACGGACCTAACGGGCTTTATCTGTTGCTCGCCGGTAAATATCTGGATACCTACGGCAATGACGGTGGCTTCCCCGGCATTTCCTGTTTGTTATCCATCCTCAACTACCTGGAAATGCAGTAGACGGCACAGTGTCGGCGGGCCCCAACAGTGACGATTGGGTTTGGGTCGTAGACCCGGACCATTTCATTATTTACGAGATAGGCGATACGACTTTTGTTTTTAGTCGGCTGTCAGGCACGACGCATATGCTGAATCTTGTCTCTCGTGCGATGCTCGATTTTCTCACAGGCAAGCCCAAAACGCTGGGCGAGGTCGTCGCGGGTTTTGCCGATTATCTTCAGGTGCCGAAAGAAGAATGCCCATCCGGCGTCGTGCGGCGATTGTTCGACGAACTGGACGATGTCGGTCTGGTCGAGCGGATATTACCATGACAGCTCGCCCTTTAGAAAAATATATGAAGGCTGATGCGATACGGGCACTGAAGTCCGGAACACTGGTGCTTGAATTGGGGGCTTTCTCCACACGTGTTAAACTTTCCGACCGCCGTTCTGTCGCCTTTTTTCTGGATATGTATGCGGACTGTCTGGTCACATTGGGAGACTGTGCTCTGAGTGATTTTTCACTGACCGTTCGGCCACCCAACCAGTTCAGGAAATATTTCCGACACCAGGTTGTACCTGATCCCGGCTTCGGTTTCCCCGCGGCTCCCTTGCCTGTGAGCATGTCACCCCTGGCGCTTGAGATGGGGCTGAACCTGAGCGTGGCTCTGCAATGTTTCCGGTATGCTATATTTCACGCGGGCGTTGTGGCAGAAGGTGATCAAGCGCTGATCATTGCTGCCAAATCAGGTGGCGGCAAAAGCACGCTAACCGCGGCCCTTATGGAAGAGGGGTGGCGTCTGCTCTCAGACGAGTTTGCGATTCTCGATCTGGAGGAAGCATCATTGCGAGGGTATCCAAGGCCTGTATCGCTCAAGAATGCCTCTATTGATGTGGTTCGCGGCTTTGCTGGTAAAGACCAAGTAAGCGAAACACTGCATGGCACACCAAAGGGATCGATTGCCTATAGGCGTCCTCGCCGCGGCGATATTGAAAGAATGGCCTTGCCTGCTCGACCAAGGGTGATTGTGTTTCCAGCCTTTACGGAGGGGGCGGCGCCAAGGTGCCAGGAAATTGATCTGGCAGATACCGCTATGCAGTTGATCGCAAGCTCTCCGAACTATCAGGTGATTGGCGAGCGCGCCTTCACCGGGCTCATGACCATGCTGGACGGTATGAAAGCCTATGAGATCGAGTATGGCTCAACGGAAGACAGCCTCGCACTGGTGAGCGACCTGTGGCGGAGCCATGTTTCATGACCAGGCGTCGCCGTGACATAAAAGCCTTCTTCTGTATTGCTACCGGAAGGGCGGGGCTGCCCGACACGCCCAGCGATTTGGCCGCTTTTGTGTCTTGGGCTCAGGAAAGTCATATCCTGGGGCAGGTTGCCGCAGTAGTGACTGCGGAAGTGGGTTCAAAGCTGTATGACATACTGGAAAACGCGAGGCTGAGAAGCAGTTATGACAGGCGAATGCTAACCTTTGAAACCAATCGTGTCAGGCGTGCCCTGATGGGCGCGGACATACAGCCCATTCTTCTCAAGGGAAGCGCTTATGTTGCGGAACATTTGTTGGCCGGGGTCGGGCGGCGGGTCAGCGATATTGATATCCTTGTGCCGGAAGAGCACCTTAAGGAGACGGAAAAGCTGCTGGGGCAGGCGGGCTGGCGCGCTGAGGAAAGCACCGCTGGTGCTTATGATCAGCAATATTATCGTCGCTGGATGCATGAACTGCCGCCGCTAAGGCACGAAACCAGGCGGACGTTGATCGATGTGCACCACAGGCTGTTACCGCGGACATCCCGCATCCGTCCTGATCATCTCAAACTGATGGCGGATGCACGGTTGATTGAAGGCAGCGATCTGATGGTCTTTTCGCCAACCGACCGCTTCATTCATTCCGCTATTCATATTTTTGGTGATGGAGCCTTCGAGACGCCAGCGCGAAGCTTTATCGAACTGTTTTATCTCTACAGCGATTTGACGGGGGCTGAGAGACAAAGCCTTATGCTGCGGGCAAAGGATGTCGGGGCCGAAACTCCTGTCCGGGAAGCCCTTTGGATGCTTGGCGAGTATTTTGACATTCAGGCCAAAGGTGGAAAGGCACCCTGGCTACTGAAATGGTGCATTCGGACAGTTACAGATGGCCAGGGGGGGCTGGTTTATCTGGCTAACGCACTGCTGTATGTCAGAAGCCACTATATGCGAATGCCGCTGCCGCTCCTCGCGGGACACTTGTGGAAAAAGGCCCTCAGGCGCGTTTGATGAGGGCTGGTAGCTCTGTCAGGCTGTCGATAATTCGATCGGGTTGCAGGTCTTTCACCGGTGATTGCGAATAACCGAAACTGACGGCAATGGCTGGTACGCCAGCGGCCTTTGCGGCCTCGATATCCGGGCGGCTGTCACCGACCATTACTATAGGGCCTTCTCCAGGCATCTTGCTTGCCGTCTCCAATATATGCCGTGGGTCCGGCTTTTTGAAATCAAAGCTGTCGCCGCCGGTTACGGCGCCGAATAGGTCGCTGATGCCAAGGTTGTCCAGAATTGGTTCGGTCAATTTGATCGGTTTGTTGGTGCATATGCCAAGGTCAATGCCAGTGTCGCGAAAATGCCGAAGCATGTCCAGCGCACCCTCAAAAAGGCGGGTATGGGCAGTGATGTTGTTGCTGTAATAGTCGAGGAAGATTGGCCGTAACTCTTCCGGCGTATATTCGTTGCCGTCCCCTGTCGCTTCAAGCCCCAGTTGAATCAGGCGAAGCGCTCCATAGCCTACCATGTGCCTGACCTGGTCAAGCGTTACCGTGTCCCGCCCAATATGCCGCAGCGTATGGTTGGTGGCAGCGTGCAGGTCTGGGGCGCTATCGATCAGGGTTCCGTCAAGGTCGAAGATAATCTTCCGGGCAGGAAACAGGGACATTGATCAGCTTTCTCAAAAGTTTCACGCACTGGTCTTGAAAGGCCGTTACAGTGTGTAAAGAAAGACAGCCTGTTGTGAAAGGCAAGAATTCGTCTGCAGTATATATCCGCGAATACTGTTACATAAGAAACTGTGGAAATGGCTGGAAAAGCCCGTTAAGGCTTGCTTTCCAAGGATGAGCCCTATTATATGTGAGGCTTATGAAATTGCCGAAAACGGCATGATATTGAAATAATCATGCACAAGTATGTGCTGTGAAGTTGAGGTAAAGTGATGAGTGAGTGGCGTCCAGACAGTTGGAGAACCCGGCCGATTGTACAGGTCCCGGACTATCCTGACGGAGATGTGCTGAAAAAGGTTGAAGAGGAACTTTCCTCCTATCCGCCGCTCGTCTTTGCAGGCGAGGCGCGCCATCTTAAGTCCCAGCTTGCCGATGTGGCTGAAGGCAAGGCCTTTTTGCTGCAGGGCGGCGACTGTGCGGAAAGCTTTGCTGAGTTTCACCCGAACAATATTCGCGATACTTTCCGCGTGTTGTTGCAAATGGCGGTGGTGCTGACTTTTGCGGCAAGCTGCCCGGTGGTCAAAGTTGGTCGCCTTGCGGGTCAGTTTGCCAAGCCACGCTCCAGCAATACGGAGAGCAAAGACGGTGTAGATCTGCCAAGCTACCGTGGCGATATCATCAATGGCCCGGCGTTTGATGCGGAATCCCGCATTCCTGACCCGAACCGTATGCTGCGTGCTTACAGCCAATCTGCCGCCACGCTCAATCTGTTGCGCGCTTTTGCGCAGGGTGGGTATGCCAACCTGATGTCAGTACACCGCTGGAACTTGGATTTCGTGTCCCAGTCGGCGGCGGGCGACAAATATAAGGAACTGGCAGACCGTATCGGCGAAGCGCTCAACTTCATGGAAGCGTGCGGCATCAACCCGAACGATGTGCGCCAGCTCCAGGGTACAGATTTTTACACGAGCCACGAGGCGCTCCTCCTGGGGTATGAGCAGTCGCTGACCCGCGTGGACAGCACGACAGGCGATTGGTACGATACGTCTGCCCATATGCTTTGGGTGGGTGACCGTACGCGCCAACTGGACGGAGCGCACCTCGAGTTCCTCAGCGGTATAGGAAACCCGATCGCTGCCAAGGTTGGACCAACGACCGAAGTGGATGGCCTGCTGAAGCTTATTGATACACTGAACCCGAAAAACGAAGCCGGTCGCCTGACGCTCATTACCCGTTTTGGCGCTGACAAGGTTGAGGAACACCTGCCGAAGTTGCTGCGGGCCGTTCAGGCCGAAGGCAAGAAGGTTGTGTGGTCCTGTGATCCGATGCATGGCAATACGAAAACGTCCAATGGTGGCCTCAAGACACGCCCATTTGACCGCGTACTCAAGGAAGTGCGCCAGGTATTTGCCTGCCACCGAGCCGAAGGCACCTACGCGGGCGGCATTCACCTTGAGCTGACGGGCCAGAATGTGACGGAATGTATCGGTGGCGCCGTGGCGATCACGGAAGACAGCCTGTCTTCGCGCTATAACACGCACTGTGACCCGCGCTTGAACGCCAGCCAGTCGATTGAGATGGCATTCCTTCTGGCCGAGGCCCTGAAGGAAGAGCGGGAAGCATTGGCCAAAACCGCGGCTGCGTAAAAAGGGCACACCGATAGGGCCCGTATGGCACAAAAGGGCACACCCATAGTGCCCAAAATGTGAATTTTCCGGATGACGGCGTCGCAGGCTTGCGGCGCCGTCTTTGTTTAAGTTTCAGGTGCGGCTGGCAAAAGCCAGACGGACAGCAAGCCCCGCGAACACACTCGCCAGAAAATATTTCGGCCAATTGCCAAAACTGCTCCCACTGGTAAGCCGGTGCCGCAAATGCCCACTTGCAAGGATAACAGTGCCGTTCACCACAAGCCCGACAAGATTGAGGACGGTAACAAGGACCAGCGTCTGCACCACGATTGATCCGGCTTCGGGTTTGAGGAACTGCGGGAACAGCGCCAGCATGAAAAGCGCCATCTTGGGGTTGAGGAGGTTGGTCAGCAAACCTTCGCTGAAGATTCGCCGTTTGCGACGGCGGGGGAACTGGGCTGTGTCGCTGGTCTGAGCTTTGGCACGCAGCGTCTGCCACGCCAGATACAGAAGATAAGCCGCACCGATAAATCGGACCGCATCATAGGCCGCGGGGACTAGCAGAAAAAGCTGCGCCAGCCCGAAGGCAACCATCAATGCGTGACAGTAGCATCCTGCGGCGATGCCGACATAGGTCAGGAAGCCAGCGGATTTGCCCTGGCTGACGCTTCGAGAGGCGATCAGCAGCATGTCTGGGCCAGGTGTTATGGTAAGCGCGAGGCTGGCGGCGGAAAACAGAAGAATTGTGGAAAGGTCCGGCATAAATAATTCCTTTAATATCAAGCCGGATGCGCACCATAACAGATAACGAAAATGCGACAAGCAGGACCTTAACCCACGCATGATTTTCTTTGTCTTGTCCCCACACGCCAAGAAGGGTAAAAGCGCGTCATGACTGATGCTTTATCCATATATCTGGTGCAGATGAACCCGACGGTGGGCGCTATTGCCGCCAACACCGATCTGATCAAGGCTGCATACGAGCGCGCTCATAAGGCTGGCGCCGATCTGGTGCTGACGCCTGAGCTATCCGTTGTGGGCTATCCCCTTGAAGATCTGGTGCTGAAACCTTTCTTCGTGCGGTCATCCATGCGCGCGGTAGACGAACTGGCAGAGATGACAGCAGGAGACGGCAAGCCGGGGCTGATTATCGGCAGTCCCTGGTTTGACGGCGAAGTGCTCCATAACGCAGTCCTTTTGTTGGAAGGCGGCGAGATTTCGGCCATCCGCTACAAGCATGACCTGCCTAACTACGGTGTGTTTGACGAAAAGCGGGTGTTCAAGCCCGGCGCGCCAACCGTTCCGATGGACTTCCGCGGCTTCCGCCTTGGCGTGATGATCTGCGAAGATATGTGGTTCCCGACCATTGCAAATAACCTGAAGGATCACGGCGCAGAAATCCTGCTGGTGCCGACGTGCAGCCCGTTTGAGCTGGATAAGCACCCCGAGCGGATTGTTCACGCCCGCAACCGGGTGGATGAAACCGGATTGCCGCTGGTGTTCTGCAATGAAATGTGCGGTCAGGACGAATTGGTGTTCGAAGGCGGCAGTTTCGTGATGAATGCTGACGGCACTGTCCCTGTGCAGATGGAATTCTGGGCGGAGGCTGAACTGCGGACCGAATGGACCCGTGCAGACAGCGGGCTTGAATGCACCACAAAATATCAGGTTCCGATGCCGGATCATTACACCAGCATGTATCAGGCGATGGTGCTGGGTTTGAAGGACTATGTTCACAAGAACCGTTTCCCCGGCGTTATTCTGGGCCTCTCTGGCGGGATCGACAGTGCGCTTTCCGCCGCTGTTGCGGTGGACGCGCTGGGGGCGGATAAGGTTCACTGTGTGATGATGCCGTCAAAGTATACGTCCGGCGAAAGCCTGGGGGACGCGGAAGACTGCGCCAAGGCACTGGGCGTCCAGTATGATGTGATCGCGATCAAGCCGGGTGTAGAGGCTTTTGACGAGATGCTCTCTGATGTCTTTAGGGGCACGCAGCCCGACACGACAGAAGAGAATATCCAATCGCGCCTGCGTGGCCTTGTGCTGATGTCGCTGTCGAATAAGTTCGGCAAGATGGTGCTGACAACAGGAAACAAGAGCGAGATGAGCGTTGGATACGCCACACTTTACGGCGACATGTGCGGTGGCTACAGCGTGCTGAAGGATGTCTACAAGCTGGATGTGTTTGCTCTGTCGCGCTGGCGGAACGAGAATGTGCCTGTGGGTGCGCTTGGGCCATCGGGCGAAGTGATCCCGGAAAACATCATCACCAAGCCGCCAACCGCCGAGCTTCGGGAAGACCAGAAGGACGAAGACAGCCTGCCACCCTACGAGGCGCTTGATGACATGCTTCGCTGCCTGGTGGACGAGGAAATGTCGGTTGACGAGATTATTGAACGCGGCCACAGCGCATCAGAGGTTGCACGAATTGAGCACCTGCTGTACATCGCCGAATACAAAAGGCGTCAGTCGCCGCCGGGCGTGAAAATCACGCGTAAGAATTTTGGCCGGGATCGCCGCTACCCCATCACCAATGGGTTCAGAAGCGCCCGCAGAACTAAATAAGTTATACATATCGGCCATCAGGCCCAGACAATTGGATAAAGACAATGACTGTTAAGGTTCGTTTTGCCCCGTCACCCACGGGCAAGCTTCATGTGGGGAATATCCGTGCTGCACTCGTGAACTGGTTGTTCGCGCGCCAGCAGGGTGGCACCTTCGTGCTGCGCATCGACGATACGGACCGCGAGCGGTCAACGCTTGAAAACGAAGAAGCCATCAAGGCCGACCTGACGTGGCTGGGCCTGAAGTGGGATGAAACCTTCAAACAGAGCGACCGTTTCGACCGCTATAACGAAGTGGTTGAGAAGCTGAAAGCCGAAGGCCGTCTTTACCCATGCTACGAGACAGCCGAAGAGCTGGACATGAAGCGCAAAATCCAGATGGGGCGCGGCAAGCCACCGGTGTATGACCGGGCGGCGCTGAACCTGACGGATGAGGAAAAAGCGAAGCTGGAAGCCGAAGGCCGCAAGCCGCACTGGCGCTTCAAGCTGATTACGCCGGCACGCGTGGACTGGACGGACATGATCCGTGGTGATGTGTCGATTGACCTTGAGGCGCTTTCTGACCCGATTTTGATCCGCGAGGACGGTTCCTTCCTTTATACGCTGCCAAGCGTGGTGGACGATGTTGATTACGGCATCACGCACATTGTGCGCGGCGAAGACCACACGACCAACTCTGCCGTTCAGGTGCAGATTTTTGAAGCTGTTGGCGGCAAGGCGCCACAGATGGCGCACTTTGCATTGCTGACAGGCAAGGGCGGCGAAGGCCTTTCCAAGCGCCACGGTGCCATGTCGATTGAAGAATACCGCGATGAGGCAGGTATCGAGCCAATGGCGATCGTGAGCCTGCTGGCGCGTGTGGGGACATCCGAACCCATTGAACCATTCGTTGACCCACAGCCGCTGATCGAGGGTTTCGATTTTGGCAAGTTTGGCCGCGCGACCGCTAAGCTCGACCCTGCTGACCTGGATATCCTGAACGCGAAAATCCTGCATATGATGCCTTATGCTGCGGTGGCTGATCGTCTGGACGGTGTATCGGAAGACATGTGGCTTGCGCTGCAGCCGAACATTTCCAAGCTTGCTGATGTTGCCGAGCTGAAGAAGATCATCGATGGCCCGGTTGAACCAAAAATCGAAGACGCCGACCATATCGCCAAAACGCTTGAACTGCTGCCTGAGGGCGAGCTGACGGCCGATAGCTGGCAGGCATGGACGGGTGCGATCAAGGAAGCGACTGGCGCCAAAGGTCGTGGCCTATTCATGCCGCTTCGTCAGGCGCTTACGGGCCAGGACCATGGCCCTGACATGGGAATGCTGCTGCCGCTGATCGGCCGTGACAAGGTGGTTGCGCGGCTTTCTGGCCAACACGCATAAGGGGGCTGCTGTGACCGAGATACGGGTCTACAACACGCTGGCGCGCGAGAAACAGGTCTTCAAGCCCATCGATTCGCAAAACGTCCGCATGTATGTGTGTGGGCCCACGGTGTGGGACTTTGCCCACATCGGCAACGCCCGCCCTGTGGTGGTGTTCGACATGCTGTTCCGCCTGCTGCGGCATGTGTATGGCGAAGACCATGTGACCTACGCCCGTAATATCACCGATATTGACGACAAGATCATGGAACGCGCGGTCAAAGACGGTACGTCGATCAAGGCAGTGTCGACCAAATACGCCAAAATATATCAGGAAGACATGCGCATGATGGGCGCGCTGGACCCTACGATCCAGCCAAAGGCGACCGAGCACCTTCCTGAGATGATCAAGATGATGCGCAAGCTGATTGAGGATGGTCACGCCTATGAGGCGGAGGGCCACGTGATGTTCAACGTGCCGTCCATGGAAAATTATGGCCGGCTTTCGCGCCATAGCCGGGACGAACTGGTGGCCGGTGCCCGGGTTGAAGTCGCACCCTATAAGCGCGATCCTGCGGATTTCGTGCTGTGGAAGCCGTCATCTGAGGATCAACCCGGATGGGGAAGCCCCTGGGGGCGTGGCCGTCCAGGCTGGCACCTTGAATGCTCCTGCATGATCGAAAAGCATCTGGGCGAAACCATCGACATTCATGGTGGCGGGCAGGACCTGATTTTCCCGCACCATGAAAATGAGATTGCGCAAAGCGAATGCTCGCACGGCAAACAGTTCGTGAACTATTGGATGCATAACGGCTACCTCACGGTGGACGGTGAGAAGATGTCCAAATCGCTCGGTAACTTCCACACGGTGCATGACTTAGTGAATGAGTTTCCGGGCGAGGCGTTACGTCTTAGCCTGTTGACGGCCCATTACCGCCAGCCGGTTGATTTCTCGCGCGATAGCACGCGGGAGCAGAAGCGTCGCCTGGACCGTTGGTACCGACTGACTGATGGTGTTGAGGCTGCGACGGAAGTACCGGCAAGTGTGATTGATGCGCTCGCGGATGACCTGAATACGCCCAAGGCGATCGCGGCGCTCGATGCGCTTGCCACACCTGAGACCGCGGCCGAGCTGAAGGCGGGCGCCCAGTTCATGGGCCTTCTGATGCAGGAGGCGAGCGACTGGTTCCAGAGCTTCTCTGATGAGCAAACTGCATGGATCGAGGCGAATACCGTCAAATATAACGAAGCCCGTGCAGCTAAGGATTTTGCCACTGCGGATGCTCTTCGTGATGAAGCCACGGCCCTAGGCCTGGTGATTGAAATTGGCCCGGACGGCGTGAAATGGCGCAAGGCTGACTGATGCCAGAGGTTATACAGCAACCTGCGATTATTCTGGTGCGCCCGCAACTTGGTGAGAATATCGGCAAGGCGGCGCGTGCGATGCTCAATTTCGGCCTCACGGAAATGCGCCTTGTGGCCCCGCGTGACGGCTGGCCGAACCCGGCAGCAGGCCCCGCCGCCGCTGGTGCTGACATTATCCTAGATCAGGCGAAGGTCTATGACACGGTCGAAGACGCTGTTGCTGACTGTAATCACGTGTATGCCGCCACAGTGCGTGACCGCGATATGCCGAAGCCGGTGGTGACACCGCGCGAAATGGCGGCCCAGATGCACAGCCAGATCAAGGAAGGCGCCAAATCCGCAATTCTATTCGGGCCAGAGCGCTCTGGCCTCACCAATGATGACGTTGTGTTGGCAGATACGGTGCTGACGGTGCCGGTCAACCCGGAATTCGGCAGCCTCAATCTGGCGCAGGCAGTGATACTGGCAGCCTATGAATTCCATACATTTGCCGACCAAACCCCGGCCTACCAGTCCGCCCATGAAGACCCGCTGGCCAACAAAGATGAACTGTTGGGGCTGATGGAACACATGGAAACCGAGCTTGAGAAACGCGGTTATTTCCGGTCTGAAGGCCGGAGAAACCCGCTGCGTCGCACGTTAAGGAACCTCGTGCAAAATGCAGCTTTCTCCCGCCAGGAAGTGCACACCATGCGGGGCATCATCAAATCGCTTGCCCGCAGCCCACGGGACCGTGACTAGGTCGTTCATCTCAGATACAGCGTTTCATTTGTTATAATATTGTGGCAGATAAGGTGCAAACCTGAGCAAGGAGGGCTTATGTCTGGAATTGGTGCTACATTGGCCGTCATGATGATGTTTTTCCAAGGCATCGATGAGACTGGTACAGCGGTCGCTCGTCCGATCGGTGAAGTGCATCTTAATGAGACTACAGGCAGCTATTTCCAGATATTTGAATTCTACGGCAAGCCGCCGCACACCTGGCGCCACGCACGGCGTATGGTTCGTGGTTATCTATATGAAGGCAGGGAAGGGCAACTGGCCACCGTCAAGGATGTGGAGACCCATTATTTCTTGTTGCTGAATTTCCCCATGATCCGACAAAGCCCCATGTGGATTGGCCTGAGTGCTACTTGCAACGAGCAGGCAGACCTTGCGTGGGTGGACGGCGCATTGCTGGCTGACCAGTCATTCCGTGGTTTTGGCGATGGCGCGCTAAGGGATATCAGCCGTACTTGTCGCAGTCGCAAGGACAGCGGCATGGAAATACCAATATTTTACGAACCTGACGCTTTCGGTGTACGCTGGCAAAAGGGCACGGATAGACAGAATTTGACCTATATGATGGTTGAATTCCCTAAGCCAACGGACGAGGCGAGCGAAGAAGCAGAGCAGGAATAGCCTCCGCTAGTCCTGCAACAGTTTTGCCGCCATCGGAGCGAAATAGGTCAGAATGCCATTGGCGCCTGCGCGTTTGAAGGCCAGTAGCGATTCCATCATCACCGCGTCCTGATCCAGCCAGCCATTCTGAGCCGCGGCCATCAGCATCGCGTATTCCCCCGATACTTGATAGGCATATGTGGGCACGCCGAACATGTCTTTCACGTCGCGAATAATATCCAGATACGGCATGCCGGGTTTGACCATCACGCTGTCGGCGCCTTCAAGGATATCCTGTTCAACCTCCCGAAGGGCCTCGGCGCGGTTGGCTGGGTCCATTTGGTAGGTTTTCTTGTCGCCCTTCAAGGTCCCCTTGCTGCCAACGGCATCTCGGAACGGCCCATAGAAAGCAGAAGCATATTTGGCGCTGTAGGCCATGATCTGCACTTGCTGGAAGCCAGCTTTGTCAAGTTCGCCGCGAATTGCTCCGACACGGCCATCCATCATGTCGGAAGGCGCAATAATGTCAGCCCCGGCTTCAGCCTGGACCACTGCTTGCTGGACCAGAATGCCCACTGTTTCGTCATTCAGGATAACGCCATCTTCCACAAGCCCGTCCTGGCCATGGCTGGTATAGGGGTCTAGCGCCACATCGGCCATCAGGCCAATTTCCGGCACGGCGTCCTTGATGGCACGCATAGCCGTGTTGATCAGATTGTCTGGGTTTAGCGCTTCGTCACCCCGTTCGTCGCGCTTGCCTGTTGGCGTGTTCGGGAAAAGTGCGATACAGGGAATGCCCATGTTGGCTGCTTCCTTGGCCGCATTCACTGCCGTATCAACAGACAGGCGGTTCACACCGGGCATGGATGCTACCGGTTCAACTACGTCTTTCCCTTCACGGATAAATATCGGCCAAATCAGGTCGTCCACTGACAGATGGTTCTCCCGTACCATGCGGCGGGACCAATCTGTAGCGCGGGGTCGGCGGAGACGAGTGGAAGGAAAACGGGCGGTCATAAAGCGATCCTTGCTGAAATTTTCGCGCATCTTAGGCACGCAAATTTCTGTTTGTCACGGCTTGCTGTAAATTTGGTGTAATTTGTCGCATGGGGCTGCCTTTGGTCCCTAAAATACTTCAAATTTTAGCATTAATAATCCGTTAGGACTTGTAGAGCAGATTGTTTTTAGTCAAGATTCACTAAAAATCTTATCGAAAAGTCAGGCAAATACCATGAGCGGTTACGATTTTAACGATCCAAAGTTCCTATTTCTCGACATACTTAGCCTTGTTGAGCGTCTTCACCGACGACTTCTTGATGTTTTGAAGAACCATATGGAGCATATCGGCTGCAACGACCTGAACCCTGTTCAAGCCTTGCTTCTTCATAATATCGGTGAGAATGAAATGACAGCCGGTGAACTGAAGACGCGCGGTTATTATCAGGGTTCCAACGTTTCCTACAACCTTAAAAAGCTGGTGGAAATGGGTTACCTGCGCCATGAACGGTCAGATTATGACCGTCGCGCGGTCCGCATTTCGCTGACTGATAAAGGGTATGAGATCCGGAAACTGATCGATGATCTCTATAAACAGCATCTCGATGAACTGATGCAGGACGACCTGATCAACCATGATGAGTTGAAAAATTTGCGTAAAAACCTTCGCAACCTTGAACGCTACTGGTCTGACAAGCTACACTTCGGGCTATAGAGCGTCGGACCAGGCAAAAAAGACTGGCCTTGCATTCGGGCCAGTCTATTTTTATATGCAGGTGCGACATTTTCGACGCTGGACGTTAAGCGCAGCATTGCGTTAAGAAGAGCGCGCCGATACAATTCGGATAGCTGCAAGCGAATGGACTGCCTGATGGATTATAAAAAGATCTTTGCTGACGCGATTGAAGCCGTACGCCAGGAAGGACGCTACCGCGTCTTTGCTGACATCTCGCGCGAGCGCGGCAATTTCCCGAGGGCGGTACGCCACGACGCCGGAGACAATGCCCGGGCGATCACCGTTTGGTGCTCGAATGACTATCTGGGTATGGGGCAGCATGAAACTGTGATCGGCGCCATGCACAAGGCGCTTGATGAGACAGGCGCAGGCGCAGGCGGCACGCGTAATATCGCAGGCACAAACCATTACCATGTTCTGCTTGAGGAAGAGCTTGCGGACTTGCACGGCAAGGAAGCCGCGCTTCTCTTCACCTCAGGCTATATTTCCAATGAAGCGACCCTGTCGACGGTAGCCAAGCTGCTGCCGGGCTGCATTGTTTATTCTGACGAGATGAACCATGCATCCATGATTCAGGGCATCAGGAACAGCGGCGCGAAGAAACATATCTTCCGCCATAATGATCTGGAGCATCTTGAAGAGCTTTTGGCAGCAAGCGACCCGTCTGCGCCGAAGCTGATTGCTTTTGAATCCGTCTATTCCATGGATGGTGATATCGCGCCGATTGGCAAGATTTGCGACCTGGCTGACAAATATGGCGCCATGACCTATCTGGACGAAGTCCATGCCGTAGGCCTTTATGGCAAGCGCGGCGGCGGTGTATCTGAGCGCGACGGTGTTGCCGACCGGCTAACCATCATCGAAGGCACGCTTGGCAAGGCGTTTGGTGTGATGGGTGGCTACATCACGGCCTCCAAGGCGCTTGTGGATGTGGTACGCAGCTATGCGTCCGGCTTTATTTTCACCACAGCGCTGAGCCCTGTCCTTGCGGCTGGGGCCCTGGCCAGCATCCGCCACCTGAAGGCCAGCAATGCAGAGCGTGAGCAGCATCAGGAACGCGCTGCTAAACTGAAGGCACTGTTGAAAGACGCCAACCTGCCGGTGATGGACAGCGAAAGCCACATCGTGCCGGTTTTCATTGGTGATCCGGTGTTGTGCAAGGATGTGTCAGACATTCTGCTAAATGAATTTGGCATTTATGTTCAACCGATCAATTACCCGACGGTCCCACGGGGGACTGAACGCCTGCGTTTTACGCCAGGCCCGCTTCATGACGATAATGTTATGGAAGCCCTGGTGGCGGCTCTTAGCGAAGTTTGGGGGCGCCTGCATCTCAAGCGCGAGGTAGGCTGAAGGGGAAGGCCAGATGGCTTCGCCTGATAGTGTCATCGTTGAATTTGTCCGTGTTGGGAACTCCATACGCGTCAGTGCTGTTTGCACGCGCACGGGGCGTGAGGTGCAGATTGTAGGCGATCCGCGTGCCAGCCAGAAAGAGCTGGAGGCCATCGCGGTCAGAAAGCTGCGCTACGTGATGGAACGTGATGCCAAAAAGGCAGAGGCGCAAAAAAAGGGGCTAACCATTTAGGTTGCCCCTTCGTTAGTGTTTTCTAGGCCAGGCCTCGCGTTTCTTGCTCTTAACGCTTCTTCCCAAGGCCGATTTTCTTGGCAAATTCAGACCGTTTGGCGGCGTAATTTGGTGCTACCATGGGGTAATCGACTGGCAGGCCCCATTTCGCGCGGTATTCTTCAGGCGTCATGCCATAGCGGGTACGCAAGTACCGTTTCAGCATCTTCAGTTTCTTGCCGTCTTCAAGGCACACAATGTGGTCGTTGGTGTATGACTTGTTCACCGGCACTGCCGGCTTTTGGCTGCTAGAGCCATGAGCGCCGGGTTGTCCACCAAGCCCAGCGAGGGTGGAATGCACTGTCTTGATGACTTCGGGCAGATCGCCAGAATCAACTGTATTGTTGCTGACGTAGGCTGCGACAATGTCTGTCACAAGACCCAGCATCAACTCGCCTGAATCGGTTGGAGTGTCATAATTCGACATTAATTCGTTGCTCCAATTTCTTAAGTTTTTCGAGCTTTTATTGCCGCATTTTGTTGGTGATTACAACATCAAATGGTTGTTCTTTCACAATTTATTTGTTAATAAACAGTTAACCATGATGCCGCCAAGTAATACTTCCGCTTAATTGTATAATTAGTGAATTTCATACATGCCGCTTGATGCGCGCTTGGGTTCCAGCCTTTTATATGATAATCAGGCCGCGTTTTCCCGACGCAGCTCTATGCTGCGAGCCCCTTTGACCTATGAGGCGTACAATGGCATCCGAGACAATTGCAATTGCTTGCGATCACGCAGGTTTTGACCTGAAAGAGACCCTTAAAAAAGAGCTGACTGAGCGTGGCTTTGATGTGTTGGATTTGGGCACAAACGGCCCGGATTCTGTTGATTACCCAGATTTTGGCGCGGCCATGGGTGATGCGATCGCAGGGGGCAAGGCAAGTCGGGGTGTGCTTGTATGTGGGTCCGGTATCGGAATATCCATCGCAGCCAACAGGAACCCCGCGGTGCGGGCTGCACTCTGCCAGAACGGCTTGATGGCTAAGCTCAGCCGTCAGCATAACGATGCCAACGTACTGGCGCTTGGTTCCCGCCTTATCGGGATTGAAACCGCAATTGACTGCCTCGATGCATTCCTGAATACAGCCTTTGAAGGCGGCCGCCACCAAAGGCGAGTCGACAAACTGGGTGCATAAAGCTAAACCCGACATACTTGTTTATCTATATTCGTAAGGGCCCACCAACGATGACTAGTTTTACCCAACCAGGTTTCTTTACTTCCCATCTGTCCGAAACCGATCCAGAACTTTTGAATTCCGTCACTGGCGAACTCGAGCGCCAGCAAGGTCAGATTGAACTGATCGCCTCTGAAAATATTGTCAGCCGTGCTGTTCTTGAAGCCCAAGGCTCTGTTCTGACCAACAAATATGCGGAAGGGTATCCTGGCCGCCGCTATTATCAGGGCTGCCATCACGTGGATGTGGCTGAGAACCTAGCCATCGAACGCGCCAAGAAGCTGTTTGACGCCGGTTTCGTGAATGTGCAGCCGCACTCTGGCGCGCAAGCGAATGGTGCGGTGATGCTGGCGCTGGCAAAGCCAGGCGACACCATCATGGGCATGAGTCTGGATGCCGGTGGCCACCTGACACACGGCGCGGCCCCGGCGCTTTCCGGTAAATGGTTCAATGCAGTTCAGTACGGCGTTCGCCGCGAAGATGCACAGATCGATTATGATCAGGTTGCCGAAATGGCGCTTGAGCACAAGCCAAGCATCATTATCGCAGGCGGTTCGGCCTACCCACGCGTGATTGACTTCAAGCGGTTCCGCGAGATTGCAGACAGCGTTGACGCGCTGTTGATGGTCGATATGGCGCACTTTGCAGGCCTCGTGGCGGGCGGTGTACACCCGAACCCGCTTGAGTATGCTGATGTGGTAACCACAACGACCCACAAAACGCTGCGTGGCCCACGTGGCGGTATGATCCTTACCAACCGTGAGGACATTTCCAAGAAGATCAACTCTGCAGTATTCCCTGGCCTGCAGGGCGGCCCGCTGATGCATGTGATTGCTGCCAAGGCCGTGGCGTTCGGCGAAGCGCTGCGCCCTGAATTCAAGGAATATGCAGCGCAAGTGGTAAAGAATGCGAAAGTTCTGGCTGGCAAACTGAAAGCCAATGGCTTTGATATCGTCTCCGGTGGCACCGATACGCACGTTGTGCTGGTTGACCTGCGTCCGAAGGGACTGACAGGCAAGGCGGCCGATGAGGCGCTTGAGCGTGCTCACATGACCTGTAACAAGAATGGTGTTCCGTTCGATCCTGAAAAGCCGTTTATCACTTCAGGCATTCGCCTGGGGACGCCTGCAGGCACGACCCGCGGCTTCGGCGAAGAAGAGTTCGGACAGATCGCGGACATGATTACGGAAGTGCTCGATGGTCTGGCTGCCAACCCTGAAAACAACGATGCAGCAGAAGCAGTAGCTCGCGATAAGGTCGCTGCCCTTTGTGCACGCTTCCCAATTTATAGTGAACTCGGATAAGCTTGATCACAAGATGGTGTGGGTGCATTATCCCCACACCATCACTGACCAAAATAAGATTCCAGGGGAGTAGGGGGCGTTATGCGTTGTCCGTTTTGTCAAAACGAAGACACTCAGGTTAAGGACAGCCGTCCGACAGACGACAAGTCTGCGATCCGGCGTCGGCGGTTCTGTCCAGCATGTGGGGCAAGGTTCACTACATTTGAGCGTGTTCAACTGCGTGAACTGACAGTAATCAAAAAGACTGGTCGGCGAGTGCCCTTTGAGCGTGCCAAGCTCGAACGCTCCCTTGATATCTCGTTGCGCAAACGTCCTGTTGACCCTGACCGGGTTGAGCGGATGATCAATGGAATCGTACGCCGACTCGAATCAATGGGTGAGAACGAGATTGATTCGGGTGAAATTGGCCGTTTAGTCATGGAAGGGCTCGAAAGCCTCGATCAAGTCGCATATGTGCGTTACGCGTCCGTATACAGAAACTTCCGCGAAGCCTCGGATTTTGAAAAATTCCTGGGCAAGATGACTGGCACGGAAGACGAGGCCTTTTCCGAAGAACCCTGATAGGGAGGCTTGATTGGCCTCAGCATCACTTGATCAATCCTATATGAAGGCTGCGCTTGGGCTTGCTCGGCGTGGCCTTGGTAATGTTGCCCCCAATCCGGCTGTTGGCTGTATCCTGGTAAAAGATGGTTTCATTGTTGGTCGTGGCTGGACCCAGCCGGGCGGCCGTCCGCATGCTGAAACTGTGGCGCTGGTGCAAGCTGGTGCAGCAGCAGAAGGCGCGACAGCCTATGTCACACTGGAGCCTTGTGCCCACCACGGTGAAACTGGCCCCTGTGCAGAGGCCTTGGTTGCAGCGGGCATCAGCCGCTGTGTGATTGCGGTTTCTGATCCCGATATGCGGGTTTCGGGAAAAGGCATAGCCATTCTCGCCAAAGCCGGTATCGAAACTGTGAACGGCGTTTGTGAAAAAGAAGCGGCTGATCTGAACCGCGGGTTTTTCTGGCGTGTCAGCCGCAATAGGCCGCTGTTCACACTGAAGATGGCCAGCAGCCTTGATGGTCGGATCGCCCTTGAAAACGGCGAAAGCAAGTGGATCACGGGGGCAGAAGCGCGGGCGTATGGTCATATGCTGCGCGCGCGCCATGACGGCATTCTCGTTGGGATCGGCACTGTGCTCGCTGACGATCCTTCGCTGGATTGCCGGTTGCAGGGGCTGGAACTGCATTCGCCAGTGCCTATCGTGCTGGATACCGGGTTGAGGCTGTCACCATCGCACAAGTTGGCGGAACGGGCGTCTGTGCGCGGTACAATCCTTATCCATCAAGTGCGGGACGCAGCCAAAGAGAAGGCGCTTCAGGAAAAAGGCGTGGATACAGTCGCGGTCGATGACACCCGTGACCTTGAAGCGGTATCAGCTGTTTTGGCGGGGCGCGGCCTAACGAGAGTACTCGTTGAAGGTGGGGGGCAGGTGCATGCCTCTTTTCTGAAAGCAGGAATTGCCGACAGGGTCGAGCATTTCTGCGCTGGTAAAGCCATCGGTGCAGAAGGAAGGCCGGCGATTGGGGCCCTTGGCCTTGCCAGCTTGGGGGATGCGCCCCATTTTAATCTTCAAGCAATTCGGCATCTGGGGCCGGATATACTTGCATCATACGTTAAGGCGGAGTAACTCAGGCGCATGTTTACCGGAATTGTTACAGATGTAGGGCGCATTCGCGCCGTTGAAGGCGGCGCAGACAAACGCGTGACGCTTGAAACTGCCTTTGATATGTCCTCAGTGGACATTGGCGCCTCCATTGCCTGCGCGGGCGTTTGCCTGACGGTGGTGGATAAAGACAATGGCTGGTTCGCTGTCGACGTTTCCGCCGAAACGCTGAAGGTCACGAACCTGGGTGACTGGGCTGAAGGCACTGAGGTCAATCTGGAACGTTCCCTGAAATTGGGTGACGAGCTTGGCGGCCATATCGTGACCGGCCACGTGGACTGTACAGGCCAGATTGTGCGCTTTGACGAGTTGGGCGACTCCGTGGTCATGGACATTGCGATCCCGGCGGAGCACGGTACGTTTGTAGCCCAGAAGGGGAGCATCACCATCGACGGCGCTTCGCTGACGGTCAATGCGGTCGCTGACGAAGGCGACGTAACACGTTTCTCCATCAATTTGATCCCGCATACACAGGCGGTTACCAGCTTCAGGAACAGCAAGTTTGGTGACACCGTGAACGTGGAGTTTGATATCCTGGCGCGGTATGTAGCGCGCCTGCAAAGCAGAGGGTAGGACAGTGTCAGAGAGTTTCCTGTCACCAATTGAAGATGTCATTGAGGATGCGCGCAACGGGCGCATGTATATCCTGGTGGACGATGAAGACCGCGAAAACGAAGGTGACTTGATCATCCCAGCGCAGATGGCGACACCTGACGCGATCAATTTCATGGCCAAATATGGTCGCGGCCTGATTTGCCTGCCAATGACGCGTCAGCGCATCGAAGAGCTTAAGCTGCCGCAGATGAGTAATAACAACCAGGCGCGTAACCAGACTGCCTTCACTGTATCCATTGAGGCCAAGCAGGGTGTTACCACCGGTATTTCGGCGGCGGACCGGGCGCATACCATCTCCGTTGCCATCGATAGCTCCAAAGGCGCAGATGATCTTGCGACGCCTGGCCATGTGTTCCCGTTGATGGCGCAGGATGGCGGCGTGCTGATGCGCGCCGGGCATACGGAAGCATCTGTCGATATTTCCCGTCTTGCAGGCCTTAACCCGTCTGCTGTGATCTGTGAGATCATGAAGGATGACGGCACCATGGCGCGCCTGCCGGACCTGATCCCCTTTGCCAAGGAACATGGCCTGAAGGTTGCGACAATCCGAGACCTTATCGCTTACCGCCTAAGGAATGATGTGCTGGTGGAGCGGGCGTCCGAAAGCGATTTTGTCCGCCAGAGTGGCAAAAAGTGGAAAGTGCTGGTTTATCGCTCCACGGCTGACACGCGCGAGACTGTAGCGCTGGTTCTGGGCGATATCGATGGGAGCAAACCGACACCCGTTCGGATGCATGCCCTCAACCCATTTGAGGACCTTCTGGGCATGGACCATCCCCGTAGCGGCCAGCTACAGCGCGCCATGAATGCGATTGAGGACGACGGCCAAGGCGTGGTCGTTTTGTTCCCGGGGCAAATTGCCATTCGTCCGTCGCAGTTGCTGGAAGGCACGCCGCCGGAGGAAGACGGCAAGGAGCGGGCGCTTAAGGATATCGGGCTGGGCTCGCAGATCCTGCTCGATATCGGCGTTCGTCATATGATTCTCTATTCCAACAGCCCGAACCACTATGTTGGTCTTGATGGCTATGGCCTGGATATCGTAGAACAGCGGAAAATTCCCGACGCCGAATAGTTGGCGCCACAGATAATGATTTAGCCGTACGGGCAGGACCTGTCGGCGCGTTCCAAGGATAAAAACAGATGGCGAAGCCTCATATTCTGATTGTCGAAGCGAAATTTTACGCGGACCTCGCCGACGAGCTGGCGGCTGGCGCCATCGAAGCCATTGAGGCTGCCGATTGCACCTGGGACCGCTATGACGTGCCGGGAGCGCTGGAAATTCCGGCGGCAATCAAGTTTGCCCATGCCGGCGAAAAGGCGCATTTCGATGGCTATGTTGCCCTCGGCTGTGTGATCCGCGGTGAGACCACGCATTATGATTATGTCTGCGGCGAAAGCGCGCGTGGTTTGATGGACCTGACACTCAGGGAAAATCTGGCCATCGGAAACGGCATTCTAACCGTTGAGGATTGGGACCAGGCATGGGCGCGGGCGAAACGCGACCAGAAGAATAAAGGGGCAGGGGCGGCTCAAGCTGCACTTGCCATGATCGGACTGAAGCAGAGTTTTGGAGTAGAATAATGTCCGCAGGATCAAGAACACCAAAGGTTGGCGGCCCACGCAGCGCAGCACGTCTTGCGGCCGTTCAGGCCCTTTACCAGCTGGACATGTCTGACGAGCCAAAGGCCAAGATGGTGGTGGAAGAATATGTCAATCACCGGCTGGGCCAGGAAATTGAAGGCGACCAGTATGTGGCCGCCGATGCCAATCTGTTTAGCGATGTGGTGCTTGGGGCGTGGGAACGCCGCGAGGAAATCGACGAGAAGCTCAAAGGTTGCCTGTCATCCGATTGGCCGCTTGACCGCCTTGAGAAGCTGATTCACGCGATCTTCCGCGCCGGCGGGTACGAGCTTGTTGCGCGCCCCGATGTGCCGACTGCGGTGATCATCAACGAGTATGTCGATGTGGCGCACGGTTTCTATGAGCGTACAGAAGCCTCTTTCGTGAACGGCGTCCTGGACAAATTTGCCAAAGCCGTACGCACCTAGCGTGTGCCCCGGCAGAAGGCGGAGAGCTAATGGCCGGAGAGTTTGATCTTATCGCAACCTATTTTCGACCGCTGGCCGGGCCCGAGGGGCTGGGGCTGGTGGATGACGCCGCTTGTGTATCGGTTCCAAATGGCAACGATCTGGTTGTCACGAAGGACCTGATTGTCGAAGGCGTTCATTTTATTGGCGACGAACCGGCACAGGACATTGCCTGGAAAGCGCTGGCAGTCAATTTGTCGGACCTCGCGGCCAAAGGGTCCACACCAAGCCATTATTTTCTGGGGCTGAGCCTGCCTGCAGACCGGTCGGAAGCCTGGGTGGCGGAGTTCGCTTCTGGGCTTCGGGCATGCCAGGACGCTTTTGGTATCCGCCTCGCGGGCGGTGACACAACAGCCAGTAGAAGCGGCGTGACGATCAGCATCACAGCTATGGGTTCCTTGCCGTCCGGAACAATGATTACCCGGTCCGGTGCGACCGTTGGTGACGACATTTACGTTTCCGGCAGCCTTGGCGATGCTGCTCTTGGGCTGAAGATGGTGCAGGGCGACCTGGATTGCGCCCCAGCCCTCAAGGAACGATACCAGCGCCCCATGCCGCGTGTTGCCCTTGGGCAGATGCTGCGGGGTGTGGCGAGCGCATGCGCCGACGTATCTGATGGCCTTCTGGCCGACCTTGGGCATATCTGTGCTGCGTCGGGAGTCGGCGCCAGGGTTGACCAAGCCCGTCTGCCGCTTTCAGGTGAGGCAGCAACACTTGTGGGCCGGGATTCCGCGCTGTGGCCTTGTGTTTTCTCGGGCGGGGATGATTATGAACTGGTGTTCACGGCGCCGCGCCAACAGGCTGACCATTTGGCGGGGATTGCGGGGGACTGCGATGTTCCCCTTACGCGCATAGGTATGATTGAGGCAGGCAAGGAGTGCCATCTTGTTGATCAGGAAGGCAATCTGGTGCAGTCTGCCCATCAAGGATATCAACATTTTCGATAACAGGATCGAGGGTTTAGTCAATGTCGCAAGATGACGTGTCGATGGATGCAGGCTCAAGTTCGGGCAAATTGTTTCTGCTTCTTGGGCTTTTAGGCGGTATCGCAATCGGGGGCGGGCTTGGCTTTTATTATTTCAAGACCATGGCCCCGGAAGGCGAGGCGCAGGTCGAAGAAAAGAAAAAGCCCAAGGGCCCTATGCAGACAATAGGGTTTGAGCGCATTGCGGTGCCAATCTATCTCAAGAGCCAGAATACAACACGGTTTGTTGGCAATTATTTTGTCGATCTGGCCGTGCAAGTATACGGCAACGAGAACCAGATACTGGTTAAACGGTCGCAGCCCCAGTTGCAGCACGCCTTCATCTCTGCCATTAGCCAGAGTGACCTGATGCGCGAGGACTCACCCCTGCAGCTGGACCACGACAAGGTCGCGGCTGTCCTGAAGAAAAAGGCAGCAGAGATTGTTGGGCCAGGTGTTGTGGAAAATATCTCTATTCTGAATACCATGCGCCTGTCGCAATAAACGGCGGGAAAGCGGGAAATATGAAAGGCGCTGCGGTTTTGCGGCGCCTTCTGCATTTTTAGATGGTTGAAAGTATCGAAAATGCTTCCTAAGGTAATCACCGACCAACCTGTTGTCAGGAGTTTTAGGGGTTTGTCTACTAGAATGAATGAGCAGGGCGGACATGTGGGGAGTATCTCTGCCCGATAAGCTCAACACTACTTGGGTTTGGTTCAAGGGAGGGAGTTTCCCATGGAAGTATTGTACGCCGCGATTGCATGCGGCGTTGCTGCCGTTCTATACGGCATTGTAACGCGTCAGTCTATTCTATCATCCAGTGCAGGCAGTGAGAAAATGCAGGAAATCGCCGGAGCAATCCAGGCGGGCGCTCAGGCATATCTCAACCGTCAGTATCGCACCATCGCCATGGTTGGTGTTGTTGTAGCCATCGGCTTGTTTGTAGCCCTCGGCAAATTGGCCGCGATCGGTTTCCTTATCGGTGCCATTCTTTCCGGCCTCGCTGGCTACATCGGCATGCTGATTTCCGTTAAGGCAAACGTGCGCACCACTGAGGCCGCGAGCCACAGTCTTCAGGCCGGCCTGACCATCGCTTTCCGCTCCGGTGCTGTAACAGGCATGCTGGTTGCGGGTCTCGCACTTCTGGCGGTCGCTGGCTATTATTATATCCTGATTGGGCCGCTTGGCATTGAAGCCACAGACCGGGCTGTGATCGATGCTCTTGTGTCGCTCGGCTTCGGGGCGTCACTGATTTCCATTTTCGCTCGTCTGGGCGGCGGTATCTTTACCAAAGGTGCCGATGTGGGCGCTGACCTCGTTGGTAAAGTGGAAGCCGGTATCCCGGAAGACGATCCGCGGAACCCAGCGGTTATCGCCGATAACGTGGGGGACAATGTGGGCGACTGTGCCGGTATGGCAGCTGACCTTTTTGAAACTTATGTTGTAACTATCGGTGCCACCATGGTGCTGTCCGCGCTCTTCCTTAAGATGGGGGCCGCAGACATTATGCAGCTTCCGCTCATCATTGGTGGCGGCTGTATCCTGACGTCCATCATCGGCACCTATTTCGTGAAGCTGGGTAAGTCGCAGTCCATCATGGGGGCGCTTTATAAGGGCTTCATCGTGACGGCTGTGTTGTCGGCAATTGTAATGTGGTTCGCGATGGATTGGGCGCTCGGTGACATGGAGCGTACTTTCACGACTTCCGCGGCCACTTTCACTGGCCGTGACCTTTACTATTGCGGCCTTGTCGGCTTGATCGTGACCGGGGTGATTATCTGGATTACCGAATACTATACTGGTACGGACTATCGCCCTGTGCGGTCGATCGCGAAGTCATCCGAAACCGGCCACGGCACCAACGTGATCCAGGGGCTTGCTATTTCCCTTGAGTCCACGGCCCTGCCAACTCTGGTGATCTGTGCAGGCATCATCGTTGCCTACCAGCTGGCGGGCATCCTTGGCCTTGGCTTTGCTGCAACGGCGATGTTGGCGCTTGCGGGTATGGTTGTGGCTCTTGACGCCTATGGCCCCGTTACCGACAACGCTGGTGGCATTGCAGAAATGGCAGGCCTTGACGAGACAGTTCGGGGCCGGACTGATGCGCTTGACGCCGTGGGTAACACCACAAAGGCTGTAACCAAGGGCTATGCCATCGGTTCTGCAGGCCTTGCGGCACTTGTGCTGTTCGGTGCCTACACGGCTGACCTCAACACATACTTCGCGGACGTTACGGTCGATTTCGGCCTGTCTAACCCGTATGTGGTTGTAGGGCTCTTCCTGGGCGCCATGCTGCCGTATCTGTTCGGTGCAATGGGCATGACGGCAGTTGGTCGTGCCGGTGGTGCTGTGGTAGAGGAAGTGCGCGAGCAGTTCCGCAACAACCCTGGCATCATGGAAGGTACGTCCAAGCCGGATTACGCTCGTTCCGTTGACCTGCTGACCAAAGCAGCGATCAAGGAGATGATCATTCCAAGCCTGCTACCAGTTGCAGCGCCAGTGATTACCTATTTCCTGATCAATGCCATTGCTGGGCAGGCGGCTGCATTTGCGGCTCTTGGCGCCCTTCTTCTGGGCGTGATCGTTGGTGGTCTCTTTGTGGCACTGTCCATGACCGCTGGTGGCGGCGCATGGGATAACGCCAAGAAGTACATTGAGGACGGTAATCATGGCGGGAAGGGTTCTGAGGCTCACAAGGCTGCAGTAACCGGGGACACTGTTGGTGATCCATACAAGGATACTGCCGGTCCAGCTGTGAACCCAATGATCAAGATCACGAACATTGTAGCACTTCTGTTGCTGGCCATGTTGGCACATTAGAAGAACAAATGATCCGAAAACAGAAAGCCCCGGCATTGCCGGGGCTTTTTCTTTGCCAGTAACTTTTCTTTATCTGTACTGACTGTGTTACTAGCCGTTCGGGCCGCGGCCACCACCTTGGCTGCCGACAGGAGCTGAACCGCCTGCAAAGCGTCCTACGCCGCCAAAGATTTGCTGGAAGAAACCTTGTTTACGGCCTTTCGTAGGTGTCTCGTCATCCACCGGATCTACCTGACGCATATCAGACAGGTCATAGTTGTTTACATCGGTTACAACGCCTTTGTCGTTAAAGGCAACTGCCATCACACGGTGTTCCTTTGGGTCAGGCCAGAACACTGGCCGGATACGCACCGTAGTGGAAATATAGTACCAGGTATTGTCGTCAAACGTCGCGCGAACAGTTGGTGTGCCCAGCGTGGACACAACAGATTGGCGATTATCAACGCCAGGTTGGATAGCATCGGCAAGTTCCTTGTCGAAGATGTAGCCGCGGACCATGGCGCGGTTGCCGCATGCGGACAAGGCAACACCGGCCACAAGGCAGAGGGCCAGCGGTTTAGCTTGTTTCGCAAGAAAGGTCTTATTCATGTACTATCCTTATTTCCGACTGTGTGCGGATTAAACTTCCTGTGCTTTAATAACGGCCACCGTTGCGCGGCGCAAGGCTCCGTGTTAGAGCACGCCATAAATTTTGCACAAGTGATCTGTTGTTCCTTTTTTCCATGAGGATTGGGGCGACACCAAGGAGGCGCCATGTTTGCGCGACTTTTTTCTCTGTTCCAGAACAAAGAGCAGGCATATGCCGTCTATGGCAAATTGGTTAGTCAGGCGCGAAACCCTGTATTTTATCAGGATTTTGGCGTGGCGGACGACATTGATGGTCGGTTTGATATGATCTTGCTGCATCTTTTTATCGTCGATCGCCGGTTTGAAAAGGAAGGCGATGCGGCGAAGAAGATACGCCGCCAGCTGCAGGAGGCCATGATTGCTGACATGGATCGCTCGCTCAGGGAAATGGGCGTGGGTGACATGTCGATCGGCAAGGAAGTCAAGAAGATGGGCGCTGCCTGGTTCGGAAGAGTAAAAGCCTATTCCCGCGCCATTCAGGCAGATGCCCCCAAACCGGGTCTTGCTGAAGCGATCGCTAAAAACGTCTACAAAGGAACGGAAACTGATAAGGCAGAGGGACTTGCGAGTTATACGCTGGAAGCCTTGCAGAAATTGGCAGGCTATAGCTTTGAGGAAATGCTAACGTCGCAGTTCGAGTTTCCGGATATCGGGGTGGAGGCCAAGTAAATGACAGAACAACATTCATTGAATTTCACCATCAAGATCGCTGATCTGGAACGCCAAGCCAAGCAGTTCAGGCTGATTGCGACGGAAGAACAGTGCAAGGAACTGGCTGAAAGATTTGATCTGATTGCTATTGAGGCGCTCTCTGGCGAGATGTCCGTATGGGATGAGGGCGCCGACAGCGGTGTGCATATCAAGGGATCAATTTCCGCCAAGTTGACACAGCGGTGTATCGCGTCGCTTAAACCGGTCGAAGAAGCTTTCGAAACCGATTTTGAATTGATGCTCGTTGATCCGGCCATGGCTGATCGTATGGATGACGAGGGCGTGTATCTTGACCCAGAGGCACCGGACTATGATGCCCTGGAGGGCGATGTGGTTCCATTGGGTGAGGTGCTGGCCCAGACCCTGTCCATTTCGATGAATCCATATCCAAGGGCCGAAGGTGCTGAACTTGAAGCGAAAAAACTTTCCGGCGTAAGCGTTAACGAACCTGAGCTTGAAAAGCCTAATCCTTTTGCAGTTCTCGCGAAAACGCGCGACGAATCTTGAAGTGCAGAGCAAAATCGCTATGGTCATAGCAAATGAAAATGCCGAATGCGCATTGAGGGATGCGCTTTAGGCTTTATAATAACCCGCGAGACCAACGCGTTAGACTGGATACATATACGTGGCAAAAAATATAACGATCGCCGTCGATGCCATGGGGGGCGACCATGCACCTGACATGGTCATTGAAGGTATTGCGCAGGCCCGGACACTCTTTCCCGGCACACAGTTCCTTGTTTTTGGGGATGAGGCGAGGGTTCAGCCACTCCTGGACCAGCACACTGACCTGAAGGCAGCAAGCACTCTCGTCCACACTGATGAGGTCGTATCATCCGATATGAAGCCTTCACAGGCGCTCAGGAAGGGACGTCAGTCCTCCATGGGGCTTGCCATTCAGGCCGTGAAAGATGGTACAGCTGATGTAGCCATTTCTGCCGGCAACACTGGCGCGCTTATGGCGCTCGCCAAGTTTCTGCTCCGGACCATGCCTGGAATCGACCGACCAGCGCTGATTTCCCCGTTGCCCACGCTTCGTGGTGAAAGCGTCATGCTGGACCTGGGCGCCAATGTGGAATGTGACAGTAACAACCTGGTGCAGTTCGGCATTATGGGTGCTGCCTATGTGCGTACGGTGCTCGGGCTTTCAAAGCCAACCGTTGCGCTTCTCAATGTGGGTGTTGAAGATCTCAAGGGCAAGGACAGCATCAAAGCTGCTGCAGATGTTCTGCGGGCATCGAAGCACCTGCCGCTGGAGTTCGCAGGGTTTGTCGAAGGCAATGACATCGCCACCGGTGAAGTGGATGTTGTCGTGACCGACGGTTTCACAGGTAATGTTGCGCTCAAGACTGCGGAAGGGACAGCCCGCCTTGTAACTGATCTTCTTGGGCGGGCCTTCCGGTCATCCATGTCCACGAAACTTGGGTATCTGCTGGCGCGGCATGGGCTTCGCTCCCTTCGGGACCACCTGGACCCCAACAATCACAATGGCGGCGTGTTCCTTGGGTTGAACGGTCTGGTGATGAAAAGCCATGGCAGCGCCAACGCGCATGGGTTTGCTTCTGCGGTCACCTCAGCCATTGATATGGCGCAAAATGACCTGATTCGCCTGATCAGCGAAGATTTGCAGCGTATTGTGGACGATGAGGCTGCCGCCGGAGTCGCATAATTTCCAGTGTTTGAGGTGTTAAATCCCGTTTTCTGGCCCAAAATATAAGGGTGGGGATATAAACCCTTCTAAATATTGACTAAAAGCCGACAGGCGCGTTGACTCGCTTCCGCGCTTAGATTAGCTTTTTTAGTAACAGGTAATTTGCCTATTCACCAGCAGGGGGCAGACATGAGCGACAATACACTTACTCGTGCGGATCTGACGGAAGCAGTTTACGAAGAGGTCGGGCTGTCGAGGAACGAGTCTGCTGACTTGGTCGAAGCGGTTCTCGGTGAAATCTCAGACTGCCTTGTGACTGGTGAGAATGTGAAAATCTCCTCGTTTGGCAGCTTCCTTGTGCGCCAGAAAAACGGTCGCATGGGGCGTAACCCCAAAACGGGTGAAGAAGTGCCGATCGACCCTCGGCGTGTTCTTGTTTTCCGGCCTAGCCAGGTCATGAAAGACCGCATCAACACCTGAGGTCAGCCTCGGATCTTAACCAGGGTCTAAAGGAGACGGTTGTGAGTGAGACTGCGTCAGGTCTTGATCGCCCACGAGGCGGCAAGGGCCGCGAAGCTTTCCGTACCATATCCGAAGTGGCAGACGAACTGGATTTGCCACAGCATGTGCTCCGTTTCTGGGAAAGCAAGTTTACGCAGGTCAAGCCGTTGAAGCGTGGGGGCAACCGCCGCTACTATCGTCCTGATGACGTGACCCTCCTTAAAGCGATCAAGAAGCTCCTGCATTCGGATGGATATACTATTCGGGGTGTTCAGAAGCTGTTCAAGGCTCAGGGTGTGAAAGCAACGATCTTTGAAGCCCTGGACATCACTGACGGGGGTGTTGTCGAGACTGTTTCGGTAGGTGGAGGTGCTTCTACCTCGGAGCAGTCATCACCCGCCGCGCCAGAGCAGGGCAATTCTGAGGTCACAGAGCACGCACCAGACGCGGAAGCGTTACGCGATGTTCTGGCACGCCTGAAGGCCTTGCGGGATCGGCTCGCCTAATCTTCCTGGTTTTTTGGTATGATTTTGTAAGCACAGCGTTTGCCGCCACTGAGCAGATGTTCCGTGCGCTCCACCTCAGCTTCACTTGCAAGCAATTCCTTGAATAAGGTCAGTTCCTTACCGCACAGGCCACTACAGGCTTTGGCCGCTTCGCAGATAGGGCAGTGATTTTCCAAAAGAAAAAGGGCGCCATCCTTTTCCACGGTTTCAGCCATATAGCCTTCTCGTGCCCGCTCGGCAGCCAGGGCCTTTAGCCGGGCTTTCAGGTCGCGTTTGCCCTCGAGGCTATGCTCATACCGGGTTTTCTGCTTGGCGGTTCGGTGGTCTACCAGTTTGGCTAGGCCGTCCTGGCCAAACAAGTCGCGCATGCTCTCAAGCAGGTCCAGTGACAGGTCCCGGTGGGCGTCTGGGAAATAGACATCCGCCTTTTCTGTGAGTTCCCACATCTTTGCTGGGCGACCGCGGCCTTGTGGTTTTGACCGGCACACAACGGCACCTTCGTCCCGTAACTGATACAGGTGCTGGCGAATTGCCATAGGCGTCAATTCCAGCTTTTCTGCCATGTCGTCAGCGCGGCAGGCGCCTGTGCGCTTGAGCTCAGTCAGGATGATTTCACGGGTAGTTTGCATGCTGTCTCCTTGGTTCGGTTTATTTTATAAAGAAATATATTGAAAAAATCAACAGGTCGCACTATATCGAATTTACTAAAGATAAAACTTTAGAAAATAGGAGGCTGCCATGGGTGGCGATTTAGTGTGGATAGAATACGGTCGCATCAGGGCCGAGTTACGACAGCGAGGAGAGACGACATGGAAAAGCATGAAGCCAGTGCCGATAAAGATTGGAAAAATCTGGGACCGCTTGCAGAGCTCGAAGAAAAGGGCCGCCATGTCCTGAAGATTGAAGGCAAACAGATCGCGCTTCTGAGCACGGAAGCAGGGCTGTTTGCCATCAACAATCGGTGCCCCCACGAGGGGTACCCCCTTATTGAGGGCACATTGAACGATAGCTGCACCTTGGCGTGCAACTGGCACGGTTGGGCTTTTGATCTGAAAAGTGGCGAGGCGCTTCAGGGCCGGGATCCGGTCAGAACCTATCCGGTAGAGCGCCGGGGCGACGATATCTGGATCGACCTGACGCCAATCCCGCCATCTGTTCAGGCGGCCAAGGCGTACAGAGAACTTGAAGAGTCACTCGGCGAGCATGACTATGAGCGTATCGCCAGGTGTTTGTGCCGCCTCGATAGGGCGGGTGTCCCTTATGAAGAGGTGGCGGCGCACGTGGTCCAGTGGTCGCTGCCCCGCTTTGAGCGCGGCTTTGGCCACGCCCACGCAGGCCTCGCCGATTGGATTTATCTGGCGGGGGCGGATAAGGATCTGCGGCTGGTTGCCTTTTTGGAGGCCATCGGGAACTTTTCCTGGGATGCGCTTTTCAGCCCGTCCCTTGAGGTGCCGGTTGAGCCATTGCCATGGGATGCTGGTGCGTTTGTTAAGGATCTGGAGGCAATGGACAGCGGTATGGCCTTGGCGCGTGTGCGCGGCGCTTACCATGAAGGATTGCGCTTCAGGGACATCAAACAAGCCTTTCTGGATTTCATCTTCAGCCATTATGCGGGCTTCGGCCACCCCGCCATTTATGCGGCCAAGCTGGAACGGCTGAGCGCGCAGCTTGGCGAGGATGTCGAGGAAACGCTGGCGCTGCAACTGGCGCAGTATCTGTGTGTCGCAGCGCGAGAGGACCAGATTCCAGAGTTTCGTGGTTTCGCAGATTATCTGCAGGTTGAGCCCGGCGCATCCCCCGTGCCGCAGGCATCTGAGTTTCTTGGGCTTTCTGTGCGGAACGCGATGGAGCTGACGGCAGCATCGCTCAGCAGCCCTAAAAAACTTTATGAAGCCCTGTTGGGTGCCGCTGCCCTGAATATGCTCGGCTTCGACCTGGACCTGCAGCACGGTGTCAGTCAGCCAATAGCAAAGAATGTCGGTTGGCTTGATTTCACCCACGCGCTGACGTTCGGCGAAGCCGTTCAATTGCACGCATCTGAAAACCAGGCTTATTGGCAGTCAGGTTTGATGCAGATGGCCTGTTTTGTCGGACGCAACAACGGCTATGTGGGTACCCCGGATATCGCAGCATGGCAGGTGATGGACAAGGCGGATTTCCTTGCGAAACAGAAGGCTGCACTCTTCAATATGGATGAAGGCGACTATATCTATGGTGTGCACCGACTGAAGATGGTCTGCGCCGTAGAACGGCTAGACGCTATCGTGAGTGCAGAGACATCAAGGCTGCTGTTTGCTGCTCTCAATCGCTATCTCAACACACGGACGCGCCAACGTCATCCGGCGCGGGCGGCGTATCAGGCCAGCCAAAGCGTTTCAAGGGAAGGATAATTTTTCCGAAAAACCGTGTTGCGCTGCCTGAATGCCAAAGCTATAGTCCGCGCCACCAGAATGCTGGTATCATCAGCATCGACTTGGCGGGGAGTAGCGCAGTCTGGTAGCGCACTACACTGGGGGTGTAGGGGTCGCAGGTTCAAATCCTGTCTCTCCGACCAGTTGAACGGGTCAGCGGCTATCGCTGGCCCGTTTTCTTTTTGCCCCAGTTCCTTTAGCCGGTTTCTTTTCTTGCGATTTTGTTGCACTGCAGTAGAGTGCACCCCGTTCATGTTGCGCAGCAGCAAGGAAGCTATTTTGGAACTCATTCTGACGCATCTTTTGCCACTGATCGGCGCGGGCCTTGTGGCTGGTTTTCTGGCAGGTCTGCTAGGGATCGGCGGCGGAATCGTGACCATCCCCGTGCTAGTGCTGGTGTATCGCCAAATAGGCATGCCGGAGGAATGGCTGATGCATATCGCCATTGCGTCCTCCCTGACGGCTATCATCGCAACCAATACATCAAGCGTGTTGGCGCACCACAGGAAGAACGGTGTCGATTGGTCTATCGTCAAGGGCTGGTGGTTTGTGGTGGCCGCGGGTGCCGTTCTGGGCAGTTTCTTCGCCAAGGGGTTGAAGACCGCGGAACTGGTTTACTTTTTCGCGACGCTTGCCAGCCTTGTGGCCATCAAGATGATGCTGCCGTTCGACCGCTGGAAACTTGGACAGGCGCTACCTGAAGGCGGGCGGCGCTATCTGGCGCCGGGCCTGATTGGCTTCTTTTCAGCGGTGATGGGCATTGGCGGGGGCAGCTTTTCCGTGCCTTATATGACGCTATATTCCGTGCCGATCCATCGGGCGGTTGGGACAGCGTCATTGATCGGGCTGGTGATCAGTGTTTCAGCCGGGCTCGGCTATCTTGTCGGCGGCTGGAATGTGGCTGGTTTGCCGTCTGGCATGGCAGGCTTTATCCATTTGCCTTCTGCCTTTACTGTGGCGGTCGCGGCTGTTCTGATGGCCCCAGTTGGTGCTAAGGTGGCTCATATGATGCCCAAGACTGCGCTCAGCATCGCATTCGGTATCTTTTTGGTGGTTGCGACCATCAAACTCGTGAGCGGCATATAAGCCGCCATCAATTGATTGAGGGACAGGTTACATGTCTAATGAGGACTTAAAACTCGCAGCTGTTTTCGAGCCCGCCAGCGAAGAGGCATGGCGGGAGCTGGTGGAGCGGGCGCTGGGCGGACGTGACTTTGACAAGGTCATGACAGCCGAAACCTACGACGGCTTTCGTATCGATGGGCTCTATTCCCAGGGTAATGCCCGGGTTTCCGGCAGACCCCAAGGGCGTGAAGGCGCATGGGGCGTGATAGTGCCTCATTGGAATCCTGACACTTCAGCCACTAATGACGCGATCCTCGAAGACCTGGCGCGCGGTGCAACCGGCGTGGCATTAAGGCTGCAGGCCGGTCGTTTCCCCGGGGTTCCAGTGGAAAGGATGGCGCAGGCCCTTGATGGTGTTTACCTGAATATGGCGTCATTCACGCTGGTGCCGGGTGAGGAATTTTCCGCAGCAGCAAGGGCCATGCTGACGCTTCTGGAAGAACGCGGGCTTAATGCCGACGATGTTTATGGCAAGCTGGGCGCTGACCCGCTGGGGACCCTTGCGCAGACCGGTCGGCTGAAAACGTCCCTTTCTGCAGCTGTGGGGGAGGCAGTCGATATCGCTTCGTTTGTCGCCGAACGATACCCCCATGTATCAACCTTCATGGCCGATAGCGGCCCCTACCACATGGCCGGCGCAACAGAAGCGCAGGAGCTGGGCATATTGATCGCTACCGGCGTGTCCTACCTCAGGGCTATGGAGGATGCGGGCATGGATGTGCGTGCGGACGCAAACCAAATCGCATTTTCAATGGCGGCGGATGCTGATGTCAGCCTGACGATCGCCAAATTCCGTGCCGCCCGCCTGATGTGGGCGGCTGTGATGAAAGAGTGCGGCCTTGAAGACGCGCCACGCATGGCCCTGAGCGGGGTCAGTTCGCTCAGGATGATGAGCGTGAAAGACCCATGGGTGAATATCCTGCGGGCGACGGCTGCATGTTTCGGCGCCGGTATTGGCGGTGCTGACGATATCTGCATTTTGCCGCACGATAGCATGATCGGCTTGTCGAGCAGCTTCGCGCGGCGCATTGCCCGAAACCTGCAGATTATCCTGCAGGAAGAAAGCGGCCTGTCGCGGGTGCAGGACCCGGCAGCGGGATCGTACGCTTTTGAATCCATCACTTCAGATTTGGCTTCTAAGGCATGGGAATATTTCCAGAAAATTGAATCAGTTGGTGGGCTTGAAAAGGCCTTGGCCGCACGCGCTATCCAGCAAGATCTGGCAGCTTCCTGGGCGAAAAGACGGGCAAACCTGGCCAAAAGGAAGGACGCCATTACAGGCGTTTCTGAGTTCCCGGATATTGACGAAAAGCCGATAGCGAATGTCGGCGCGATGCCTGCTGAACCGGCAGATTTGCCGCCAGCAGGCGTGACCATTGAACCGCTGGCGTTTCACCGGCTGGCTGAAGACTTTGAAAAACTGCGCGCATTCAGTGATGCCTGCCTGGAGAAGGACGGAAGCCGGCCGCTTATTTATCTGGCAAATATTGGAAGTGCCGCAGACTATACGGCTCGCGCCACCTTCGCCAAAAACTTCTTTGAAGCGGGTGGGATCAAGTCGGTCACCGGCACAGGCGGCAATGACGCTGAGGCTGTCGCGGAAGAGTTCAAGGCGTCCGGCGCCAAGCTGGCGGTTATTTGTTCCAGCGATACCCAGTATGACGCGCTCGGGCAGGATTTTGCCGTATGCCTGAGGAAAGCAGGCGCGCATGTATATCTGGCTGGTCGGCCACTGAACAGCGAAGAGCTGAAGCTAGCCGGCGTTGAAGAGTTTATCTATATGGGCTGCGACGTGCTTGAAGTGCTGGCGCAGGCCCACGTTTTGGCGGGAGCAAAATCATGACCCGGATTCCTGATTTCAGCAAAGTCGCCTTCAGCGCCGCAGATGCAGCCCAAGGCACATCAACTGACGCCTGGCAGTCGCCAGAGGGCATTCCGATAAAGCCGGTTTATCGGCAGGAGGACCTGGAAGGCCTGGATTTCCTGGACACAAAGCCGGGTATTGCGCCTTTCCTTCGTGGCCCATATCCGACCATGTATGTCCAGCGCCCCTGGACAATCCGTCAATATGCCGGTTTTTCGACCGCTGAAGACAGTAACGCCTTCTATCGGCGCAATCTTGCGGCAGGTCAGAAGGGCCTTTCGGTTGCGTTCGATCTTGCGACCCACCGCGGCTATGACAGTGACCACCCGCGTGTTGTGGGCGACGTGGGCATGGCCGGTGTGGCCATTGACAGCATTTATGACATGCGGACGCTTTTCAGCGGTATCCCGCTCGACCAGATGTCTGTGTCCATGACCATGAATGGTGCCGTTCTGCCAATTCTGGCGCTTTATATTGTGGCCGCGGAAGAGCAGGGCGTGAGCCCCGAGAAGCTTTCGGGCACGATCCAGAACGATATCCTGAAGGAATTCATGGTGCGGAACACCTATATCTTCCCGCCGGCACCTTCGATGCGGATCATTTCGGATATCTTCGCCTTCACGTCTGAGAACATGCCGAAATTCAACAGTATCTCGATTTCGGGCTACCATATGCAGGAAGCAGGGGCCACGGCGGATCTAGAGCTTGCCTACACGCTGGCGGACGGTGTCGAATATATCCGTTCTGGTGTTGCTGCCGGGCTTGACGTGGATGCCTTTGCGCCGCGCCTCAGCTTCTTCTGGGCTATCGGCATGAATTATTTCATGGAAGTGTCCAAGATGAGGGCTGCCCGTATGCTTTGGGCCAAACTGGTGAAGCAGTTTGACCCGAAAAACGCCAAATCCCTGTCGCTCAGGACACACTGCCAGACATCCGGCTGGTCGCTGACAGCGCAGGACGTCTACAACAACGTAACGCGCACCTGCGTGGAAGCGATGGCGGCAGCCCATGGCCATACCCAAAGCCTGCATACAAACGCGCTTGATGAAGCGCTTGCCCTGCCGACAGATTTTTCCGCGCGGATTGCACGGAATACCCAGCTGTTTATCCAGCAGGAAACCGGCACCAACCGTATCATCGACCCGTGGGGCGGCAGCTATTATGTTGAGCGCCTGACAGCAGACCTGGCGGCCAAAGCATGGGCCCATATCCAGGAAGTGGAAGCCGAAGGCGGTATGGCCAAAGCCATCGAGGCAGGCATCCCGAAACTGCGCATCGAAGACGCAGCCGCGCGCACACAGGCGCGGATCGACAGCGGTCGCCAGACTGTTGTGGGCGTTAACAAATATCAGCTGGATGAAGTTGAAGAGGTTGACGTTCTTAAAGTTGATAACAGCGCGGTGCGTACAGCCCAGCTTGAAAAACTCGCCCGACTGAAGGCTGAGCGCGACGATGCAGACGTTGCACGCACGCTTGAGGCCTTGACCAAGGCTGCCGATAAAGGCGAGGGTAACTTGCTGGCGCTTGCTGTTGACGCGGCACGCGCCAAGGCAACAGTGGGCGAAATCACAATGGCGCTTGAAAAGATCTACGGGCGTCACAAAGCGGAAATCAAGGCTGTGACAGGCGTTTACAAGTCAGAAGTTGGCAAGAACAATCCGGCGGTGAAAAAGGTTCATGCTCTTGTTGAGGCGTTTGAGGCCAATGACGGCCGACGCCCAAGAATTCTTGTCGCCAAGATGGGCCAGGACGGCCACGACCGGGGCCAGAAGGTAATCGCTTCTGCGTTTGCAGACTTGGGCTTTGATGTGGATATCGGGCCGCTGTTCCAGACACCAGAAGAAGCGGCGCGCCAAGCGGTTGAGAACGATGTGCATATCATCGGCGCTTCATCGCTGGCGGCAGGCCACCTGACACTTGTTCCAGCGCTTAAGGAAGAGCTGGCAAAGCTTGGCCGTGAAGACATCATGGTTGTTGCTGGTGGGGTGATTCCGCCGCAGGATTATGATGCGCTCTATAAGGCGGGGGCTGAGGCCATCTTCCCACCAGGCACTGTAATCGCAGATGCAGCCGGTGAACTGATTGAAAAGCTGAATGCCCGCCTTGGGTATGCAGAAGCGGCTGAATAGGGGGCTTCGTGGCGGCAACCGTTCAGCAGCCAAGCGTTGATGAGCTTTATGAGGGGGTGCGCAGCGGCAGCCGCGCCCTGATTGGTCGCGCCATCACGCTGATTGAGAGCCGCAATGCAGCGCATCAGGACAAGGCACAGCAGCTGCTTGCTAAACTGTTGCCGCATGCGGGCGGGGCGCAGCGGGTCGGTATCTCCGGTGTTCCTGGCGTGGGCAAGTCAACCTTCATTGAATGTCTCGGCAGTTGGTTGATCGAAGACCAGAGGAAGCGGGTGGCTGTGTTGGCGGTTGACCCGTCAAGCGGTCGTACGGGCGGGTCTATCCTCGGTGACAAGACGCGCATGGAAAAATTGTCCGCCAATCAGGACGCCTTTATCCGCCCAAGCCCTTCGGCCGGTGTGCTGGGTGGGGTGGCCCGGGCCACGCGTGAAACCATGATTGTCCTGGAAGCTGCGGGCTTTGACGTGGTGCTGGTTGAAACTGTGGGAACCGGGCAGTCCGAGACCATGGTTTCAGAAATGGTGGATTTCTTCCTTGTATTGATGCTGCCGGGCGCGGGTGACGAGCTGCAGGGCATCAAGAAGGGAATTCTTGAACTTGCTGACATGGTCGCCGTCAACAAGGCTGACATTTTCGAGAAGAAGCTGAAGCAAGCCGTGCGCGAATATAAGTCAGCCCTTCATATCATGACTGACGCCAGCCCAAGCTGGCATCCGCCCGTTGTGACAGTGTCAGGGCTGACCGGTGATGGGGTTGCTGAGCTTTGGGAGCGAATTGAAAAGCATGCCCGTATCATGACAGAGAGCGGCGAGCGGCAGGTCCGGCGTGACGAACAGCGCGTTTCCTGGCTCAAAAGCCAAATCGCCGACCGGTTGCTCGCAGATTTCTATGGTGACGCCACGGTGAGCCAGGCCTTCACCCCAATACTGGAGGATGTTAGAGGCGGCAAAAAGCCGGTGTCGGCTGCAGTTTCCGAACTGCTCAAGCTCTATCATGCCAAAGGATATAAGGGGCTTTAGAAGCCCCGCCAACACCGACAGGAGGAACAAATGTCCAAACCCCTATTGATCAGTATTCCGCAATCGAACGTGGGCAGGTCCGTCCAGATGCTGATGGAAGAGAAAGGCGTCGCCTATGACTTTCAGGTAGCGAGCCCGCATTCAGATGAAGTGAATGCCATCCACCCTCTCGGCAAGGTGCCGGTTTTCCGGCATGGTGAGCTGACACTGTGCGAATCGGAAGCCATGGCCCGCTATATCGACAAGGTATTTGGCGGCCCGAAGTTCTTCCCGGAAGATCCAGCGGTGTGCGCCAAGGTGGACCAGTGGGTTTCGCTTCATAACACAACATTCGATATATCCATGATCCGCCAGTATGCGCTGGGCTATATTCTGCCGAAGATGGCGGGCGAAGAACCCAACCGCGCACAGATTGATGGTGCGCTACCATTGATGAAGAAACATCTGGCGGTTCTAAATGATGCGTTGGCAAACGGCCATCTAGTTGAGGACAGCCTGACCTATGCTGATCTAGCGGTCTTTCCTACACTCAATTATCTGCCTGGATTTCCGGAAAGCGCTGAGATGCTGAAGGACTGCCCGAATATCACGGCATTCTTGGAAGCCATGAACGGCCTCGACAGCGCCAAAAAGACGGTCGTGCAGCGCTAACTACGACTTAAATCCCGTTCAGAAGGGCTGCCTGGCTTGGCGGCCCTTTTTGCTTCTATTGGGTGTTGGGGATTTCCGCTGCCAGCATCTGCACAGCCTCAGCGAAGGTCTCGCGGGATAGCGCGGCGGCTTTTTCGCCGACGGTGATTTCCATGGCGCACTGATTATCGCCCTCATAGTTCCAGAAGCGGTTGGCAATCCAGATGCCAGTCTTCTCAGCGACAATGTCCCGTGCGCGTTCTGCCACAGAGGCATTACAGGGCAGCAGGACATGGAACATGTTCACTTGCGGCGGGTTTGGCGAAATCTCAATATTTTCAATGTGTTCAATCGAAGATGCCATTTCTTTTGCCGCCTGGATGAAGCCGGGCATTTGCTCCAGCCGTTTGTCCAGCAGCCTGAGCGTATCCGCGATCAGGTATGAGGCGTCAACGAGCGAGCCGCCAAGGCGCGTCCGCCAGACTTTGGCTTCTTCGATAAAGTCCTTCTCACCAATAAGGGCCGCGCCGACAATGGCACCGATATCCTTGTAGAAAGACACATAGATGGACGAGAAACCGTCGACGATCTCAGCATAACTGCGGCCGTCATAATGCGGGCGACTGGACCAGATTCTGGCACCGTCCATATGCAGTGGCAGGTCAAGTTTGCTGGCGTGAGCCTTCAGAGCGCATAGATCATCCCATGAAGGCAACAGGCCACCGCTGTGGCGCTGGGGCATTTCGACGAAGGCACAGCAGGCGTCCGTGGCCAGAAGGTCGGGGGACATGGTTTTGCGCCATTCACCCACGGTCTTGGCCGTGAGGCCATGAGCCGCGCTATATCCGTCTTCTTCATGCAGCAGAAGGTGCGAGGTCTCATGAAAGATAACCTGCTTTTTGCCCGACCGCTCGGCGTAAATCCGCGCCGCAATGCCTTGGGCCAGGGTGCCAGTAGCACACCACATGGCGGCGGGCTTGCCGAACACGGCTGCAATTTTCTCTTCCAGGATTTCAGGTTTGGGTCCAGCCCCATGCTGATAGGCTTGCTGGAGGGCCGCCAGATGGTCAGCAGGGCTATCATTCAGGTGATAGGGGTAACCCAAGTCAACCTTGCATCGTTCTTTGAGGGATGTCTTGGTTGTTCCTGGGTTGGCCATTTGATGTCACCATTGTTTTGGGGGGCTAGGCCCGTTTGATGCCTGCCCAGTCGTAAAAGCTGATGCGTTCCGCGGTCGTTTCGCTCGCGGGTGAAGCCAGTTCAACAAACAGCGGGGCGATTTTGTCTGGTGTCGGCAGCGTTTCCGGGTCTTCACCCGGTACTGCCTTTGCCCGCATGCTGGTGCGGATTGGGCCAGGGTCCACCATATTCACTTTCACACCGGTGATGCGGGATTCGGCAGCGTAGGTCATGACCAGCTCTTCGAGAGCAGCTTTAGAGACAGCGTAGCCGCCCCAGTGTTGCCTGTGTTTCCCGGCGGCACCAGAGGTTACAAAAATGGCCCTGCCTGCTTTCGAAAGTTTCAACAGCGGATCAAGCGACCTGATCAGGCGCCAGTTTGCCGTTACGTTGATATCCATGATTTCCATCCAGTCCTTGGGCGTGATGTGCCCGAGAGGCGAGATGGGGCCGAGGATACCGGCATTGCCCAGCAGGATGTCCAGCTTTCCCCAGCGCTCATAGATGGATGCCCCGAGACGGTCTATCGCGTCAAAATCGCGCAGATCCATGGGGACAAGCGTACACTTGCGGCCCATGGCTGTGATTTTGTCGTCCAGGTCCTCCAGTGCCCCTTGGGAGCGAGGCCGGGCGAGGGCGATCACATCGGCCCCTGCTTCTGCCATAGCAAGCGCTGTGGCGCGGCCAATGCCGCGCGACGCGCCGGTTACGAGCGCCAGGCGTCCGTCCAGAGGTTTGGTCATTAACTTAGGCTCCTGTGCCCGTGGACGCGATGCTCGAGAGCTGGCTGTCGTCCTTTTCCGCTTCCGATTGGTCGGTCAGAAAGGTTGGATAGTCGCCAGTAAAGCAGGCATCGCAGTATGCCGGGCATTTGTTGTCGCGGCCTTTGGGCTGATTAACAGCGCGGTAAAGGCCATCGATGGAAAGGAAGGAAAGCGTATCCGCCTTGATGTGCTCGCGCATGGCTTCCACATCCATCTGCGCCGCCAGCAGTTTCTTCCGCTCTGGCGTGTCTACGCCATAGAAGCAGCTGTGCGCTGTTGGCGGAGAGGCGATCCGCATGTGAACTTCGGTGGCACCGGCTTCGCGCATCATATTGACGATTTTCATCGACGTAGTGCCGCGAACGATACTGTCGTCCACAAGGATGATGCGTTTGCCCTGAATGTGCCAGCGGTTGGCATTGTGCTTCAGCTTCACGCCGAAGTGGCGAATCTGGTCCGAAGGTTCGATGAAGGTCCGGCCTACATAGTGGTTCCGGATAATGCCCAGTTCGAACGGAATCCCGCTTTCCTGCGCGTAGCCGATAGCCGCAGGAGTGCCGCTGTCAGGGACAGGGATCACGAGGTCGGCCTCAACTGTGTTTTCACGCGCCAGCTCGGCACCGATGCGCTTGCGAACTTCATAGACGCTCATGCCGTCCATATAGCTGTCTGGGCGGGCAAAATAGACGTGCTCGAAAATGCAGGGGCGTGGTTTTTCCTCAGGGAATGGTTTGTGGCTTTTGATGCCTTCATCGGTAATGATCACCATCTCGCCAGCTTCAATGTCGCGGATATATTCAGCGCCAATGATATCCAGCGCACAGGTTTCCGAGCACAGGATGTAAGCATCATCCAGGCGACCCAGCACCAGCGGGCGTACGCCCAGCGGGTCGCGAACACCGATCAGGCCTTCTTTGGTGAGAGACACCAGGGAATAGGCACCTTCCATCTGGCGAAGCGCATCGATAAACCGGTCCATCAACGTGCGGAAACGACTGGTTGCGATCAGGTGGATGATCACTTCCGAGTCCGACGTGGACTGGAAGATCGATCCGCGCTGAACCAGCGATTTACGCAGGTGCGTCGCGTTCGTGATATTGCCGTTGTGCGCAACAGCAAAGCCGCCCGATGCGAATTCAGCAAAGAGCGGCTGGCAGTTCCTTAGGACGGTGTCACCTGTGGTCGAATAGCGGGTATGGCCGATGGCGGCGTCGCCGGGCAGGCTGTCGATGACGTCCTGACTGGTGAAATTGTCTGCCACATGGCCGAGCACGCGTTTGGTGAAGAAGTTTTCACCGTCGAATGCCGTGATACCGGCTGCTTCCTGGCCGCGGTGCTGCAGGGCATGAAGACCAAGGGCGCAGTGGGCGCTGGCGTCCGAGGTGCCGAAAATCCCGAATACGCCGCATTCTTCGTGCAGCTTATCGTCGTCGAAAGGATTGGTAGTGAGTGGGGCTTGCTCAAAAGACATTATTTGGTCCTGGTTAATGGGGCGAATGGTGTCTTGTTGCACGCACCATATATCGCCTCATGGTGCCGCTGCCTAGTCAAAAACCAATTTTACAGAAATATTGCATCTAATTGAAGAATTGTGCGCGACTAACAGGCGCATTAGCGCCCGCCGTCATCTTTCTTCTTTTTCTCTTCGGCTACGTCTTCCATCAACGCATCAAGGCTATCGCGTTGCTTTTCGATGTATTTAGCGGCCTGTTCTTCAAGCTTTTCATTGATGAACTGGCTGGGAATGGCGTCTGCTGCCTTCTCCAGATACTCGTTACCGACCTCTTTGGGGTCTTTACCGAGTGCGTCAGCAGCGAAACCTTCCAGCATTTCCGCGCTCCAAGCCACAAGGGGACGGAGCTGCGCGTTCTTGACCCAATCCGGTTGATCGGACGTGCCATAAAGTTTGGCGAAGCCAAGATAGAGTACAGAAACAATCACGAGGCCGCGCAGCAGGCCGAAAAGGGCACCAAGCGAGCGATCAAGCAGCCCCACCGGACTTTCCTTGATGGTCCTGCCGATAAACTCGGCCAACTGCTTGAGAACGAACAGCGTGATGAAAAAGAGCGCGGCCAGCGTGATGAAGTCAGCGAGCTCCGGCGGCGAGATCAAGTCGCGGCCATATGGCTTGACAATCTCAAGGCCGAAAATGGTCGCCAACAGTGCGCCCGCCCAAGCCCCGAATGACAGTGCGACTGTCGCAAAGCCACGGCCAAAAGCCAGAAGCGTCGAAAGCCCGACGATAACAAGCACGGCAACATCAAAAGCCGTCAGTGTGGTAGTATCGATGTCCAAATCCTTGTTCCTCTAGCTTCTCTCTAGCTTATAAAGGGTGGCCGAAACCTCTGCGCCACGCCCAACACTGTATATTGTGTGCTGGCCTGTTTCCTTAAACCCCAATTTTTCCATCACTCGTTTTGAGCCGGGGTTGTCATCAAAAACACTAGCGATGATTTTATCTATTGGCCAGTGCTCAAAGGCAAAGGTGCAGACCGCCCCAGCGGCTTCTGTGGCATACCCAAAGCCCCAGCTATTGCGGCCCAGCCAGTATCCCAGTTCTATCTGCCGTTCAGCCTCGTTCCAGTGATGGGCACCAGCCACACCAACCAAGCCTGAGGGGCCGATCACGGATGCAATATAGGATGCATTCCTGTTCCATTCCTCATGCGTAAGGGCAATGAACTCATGCGCCATATCAAGACTATAAGGGTAGGGGACGACCTGCAGCATCTTGACGACATCATAGTCTGTCAGAGCCAGCTGGATGGCTTTGGCATCGCCTTGTTCAGGCAACCTGAGCGTCAGTCTGTCTGTCTTCAGTATCATGCTTCTCTTTCCGGAAGCTATCCTAGGCCGCCATCTGGGTAGAAATGTGTCACCAGTTCGTTCACGTGGGTGATGTTTTGCTGGCGAATAGCTTTTGGGCCAGCTTTCTTGGCCTTTGGCATCATAGCGTTCGCGAAGCCGAGTTTGGCTGATTCTTTCAGCCTGCCCTCAGATTGGGAAACCGGGCGGATGTCACCCGACAGGCTGATTTCACCAAAGACGACTGTCTCGTCCGGTAGCGGCACCTGCGAGAGGCTGGAAATCAGGGCTGCTGCGACTGCAAGGTCCGCTGCAGGCTCGGAAATCTTCAGGCCACCTGCTACGTTCAGATAGACGTCACACCCGGCAAGGCCAAGGCCCGCGCGGGCATCAAGAACGGCCAGTACCATCGCAAGGCGCCCACTGTCCCACCCGACAACCGCGCGGCGCGGGTTTGCGGCACTTGACCGGGCTACGAGCGCTTGAATCTCCACCAGAACGGGCCGCGAGCCTTCAATGCCGGCGAAGACGCAGTTTCCTGGTTCGCGGCTGTTGTGGTCCGCAAGGAACAGGGCAGACGGGTTGGTAACCTCATTGAGGCCCATGCCGGTCATCTCGAAAACGCCGATTTCGTCCGTGCCGCCAAAGCGGTTCTTTACCGCGCGCAGGATGCGGAATTGGTGGCCGCGATCGCCTTCGAAGTAGAGGACGGTGTCGACCATATGTTCGAGCACGCGGGGGCCAGCAATCTGGCCATCTTTGGTTACATGGCCGACAAGAAGCACAACGGTGCCCTTGCGCTTAGCGAAGCTGATCAACTCGTGTGCGCAGACCCGAACCTGGCTTACCGTGCCGGGCGCGCTTTCGACATTATCGGCAAACAGCGTCTGGATACTGTCGATCACCACTACTTTGGGCGGCGTGCCTTCATCCAGCGTTGTCAGGATATCGCGGAGGCTGGTTTCGCAGCCCAGCTTCAGCGGCGCGCCGGAAAGACCAAGGCGGTTCGCCCGCATCTGTACCTGCGCCGTCGCTTCCTCCCCGGAAATATAGACACAGTCATGCCCTTTGAGCGCCAGTTGCCCCATGGCCTGCAACAGCAGCGTGGATTTGCCGATGCCCGGATCACCGCCAATCAGCACGGCGCTTCCTGCCACCATGCCGCCGCCAAGGGCGCGGTCAAGCTCTGCAATGCCGCTCATCAACCGCGGCTGTTCCTTGAGCGGCGTGTCAAGCGAGACAAGGTCAACACGGCGGCCCTTCTTGCCGCTCAGGCCCTTTGGCGCGCCAGATGTGGTGCCACCCTTTGATTCCTCAATGGAGTTCCACTCGCCGCATTCGTCGCACTTGCCTTGCCAGCGGCGGTATACGGCGCCGCAGTCGCGGCAATTATATGAGAGCTGAGCCTTTGCCATATCAGAGCTTCAACAATTCCATCTCAATTGGGCCCTGGGCGCGGCCATGGATGAATTGGTCCACATGATCATTGCCCGAATGGTCGATTTGGTCCTTAGCGCCTTCCCAGATAATTTTGCCGTGATAGAGCATGGCGATGCGGTCCGCGATCTTGCGCGCGCTGGCCATGTCGTGGGTGATTGAAAGCGTCGTGGCACCAAGGTCCTTCACGCATTCCACGATCAGATCGTTGATCACATCCGCCATGATCGGGTCGAGGCCTGTGGTTGGTTCATCAAAAAAGATGATTTCAGGCTCGGTCGCGATGGCACGGGCAAGGCCCACACGCTTCTGCATGCCGCCCGAGAGTTCTGCTGGGGAAAGTGCGCCTACGTCAGCACCAAGGCCAACACGCCGCAGATTTTCGATCGCAATTTCCTTGGCGTCTTTCCGGTTCATGCCTTTGCCCTGTATCAGGCCGAAGGCGACATTTTCCCAGACAGGCAGGCTATCGAACAAGGCGCCGCCCTGAAACAGCATGCCGAATTTGCTCAATATCTTCTTGCGGGCACGGCCTGAAAATTTGGTGACATCCTCGCCGTCCACATATATTTCGCCCTGGTCGGGGTTCAGGATACCGAGAATACATTTGAGCATTACAGACTTGCCTGTGCCCGAGCCGCCGATGATGACGACTGACTGGCCTTTTGGAACGCCCAGATTGATGCCCTGCAGGACCTTCTTTGGACCAAAGCCCTTGTGTACGTTCTTCAGCTGGATCTTTAGGTCGGTACTCATACGCCGCGCCCCCCAAAGACGATCACTGTAATGATCAGGTTTGCAAGCAGGATGGCGATGAAGGCTGAGACCACGGCATTTGTCGTGGCTTTACCCACGCCCTGGGCGCCGCCGCGGCTGTTGTAGCCGTGATAGCTGCCCATCAGCGCGATGAAGAAGCCAAACACGGCGGCTTTTACCAGCGACGAGATCACGTCCGCACGCTCAAGGAAGTCTACCGTGACCTGCAGATAGGTGCCTTCATTCAGCCCCAGGCGGCCTGTACCGATCAGGTAACCGCCCAGCACGCCGATAATGTTGGCGATGATCACGAGTAAGGGCAGGGTGATGACGGCCGCAATCAGGCGCGGTGCCACCAGATATTTGAACGGGTCGGTCGAAAGGGTCACGAGTGCGTCGATCTGCTCTGTCACGCGCATAGTGCCAAGTTCGGCCGCCATGGCGGAAGAGACGCGCCCTGCCACCATCAGGCCGCCGAGCACAGGGCCCAGTTCACGCACGATGGCGATTACAACCACGCCAGGCACCACGGAAGCAGCATTGAAGCGGCTGCCGCCAACGTAAATTTGTTGTGCGAGCGCCGCACCCGTGAAAAGAGCCGTAAGGCCAACAACGGGCAGGCTGTTATAGCCGATGAGCCACATTTGCTTGAGGACGTGCCGCCAGTATACCGGGGGCATGACGATGCTGCTGATAGCGGTTGCCGAGAATTTCGACAGCCGACCGATTTCGGCCAGACTAGCCAAAACCACCTGACCAATGATCGCGAGCGGATTGCGCACGGATGCTCCCTTTGTTGCCTTTATGTTCTCAAACTACCAGAAGGATGTGTAGCGTCCTCTGATAGAAATGAAAAGTGGCGATTTAAGGATGCCGGATTTTGTGGCCGGATTGGCTATTTACCCTTGAAGGCAGCTTCGCGCTTCTGGATGAAGGCCATGACGCCCTCAATGCAGTCTTCCGTGCGGCCAGCGACACGCTGGGCATTGGCTTCGGCTGCCAGTTGGCCGGGGTAGTCATTCGTCAAGGACTGTGCCAGCAGCTGCCGTATGGAGCCCAGCGCCACAGTAGGGCCGTTGGCCAGTTTCATCGCTTTGGCCTTGGCAGTGTCCATTAGCTTTTCATCGTCGACGACATCATAGACCAGCCCCCAATCAAGGGCGGTGTCAGCCGGGATAGGTTCGCCGAGCATCATCATCGCGCGTGCCCGGCTTAGGCCAACAAGCCGCGGCAGAATGAAAGTGCTGCCCGCATCCGGCACCAGCCCGATGTTGACAAATGCCTGCAGGAAGTAAGCGGATTTGGATGCAATGACGATATCCGCCGAGATGGCGATGCTCATGCCCGCGCCTGCAGCCACGCCGTTGACTGCGCTGATGACCGGAATTTTGAGGTTCGCGAGTTCTGTCAGGAAAGGGTGGTAGGAATCCGTCAGGCTGGCGCCCATGTCTCGGTTCTCATTGCCGCCTTCAGCCAGATCAGCACCCGAACAGAAGCCGCGCCCGGCGCCGGTGATCAAAAGGGCTCTGGCCTCGCTGTCTTCACGGCTAAGGGACCGTAGGGCGGTTAGAAACTCGGCTTTCAGCTTGGCGCTCAAAGCATTCAGCTGTTTTGGGCGATTGAAGGTTATGGTCGCCAGACCATTCTCTACGCTGAAGTCGATTGTCTCATATGTGGGCATGCTGGCCTCCCGCTTATTGTCCCCAGAAAGAAGACTTAGCGCAGGCCAGTGGTTTGGCAACCGCAATTAGCGGCTGCGCTTGATCTCTACTGGGCGTGCCAGGAAGGCCGGAACGTGTGGCCCCATGCCGACAAATGGCTTTTTCGGCATGTCATCCGCGGCAACCTTCGGCTTTGGTGGTGCGAGGTCGATCTTCTCGCCACGCGGGATTTTGTTGCCGATCATTTTTTCAATGGCTTCAACAAAGCGTGTGTCGGTCTTGCCGGTTGTGGTCAGTGTGAAGGCTTTACCTTTGCGACCAGCGCGACCAGTACGGCCAATGCGGTGAACATAGTCCTCGGCATGGCTTGGCACGTCGAAATTGAACACATGGCTTACGTCAGCAATGTCTAGGCCGCGGGCTGCGACATCGGAAGCACAAAGAAGTTGAACTTCGTTGGCCTTGAACTGTCGCAGTATTTCAAGGCGCTCGCTCTGTTCCATGTCGCCATGCAACTGGCCAACATTGAAACCATGACGCGCGAGGCTGTTATAAACCTCTTTCACGTCCTTCTTGCGGTTGCAGAAGATGATGCCGTTTTTCACTGGCTCATCCTTCAGGAGCTTACGCAGCGCTTTGCGCTTGTCGCGCGGGCCGACAACTACAAGCTTCTGTTCGATGGTCTGCGCTGTGCTGGATTTGCGCTCGACCGTGATCATCTTGGGATCGTCAAGGAAGCGTTTGGTCAGCTTTTCAATCACCGGCGGCATCGTGGCCGAAAAGAAAAGCGTCTGGTGGTTCTTGGTAATGCATTCGCAGATTTTCTCGACATCCGGGATAAAGCCCATGTCGAGCATCCGGTCTGCCTCATCAACCACGAGAATATCGATCCCGTTCAGGAGGAGCTTGCCCCGGGTGAAGTGGTCCAGCAAACGACCGGGGGTGGCAATCAGAACATCAACGCCGCGGTCCAGCAGCTTTTCCTGATCCGCGAAATTTACTCCGCCAATCAGCAGCGCCATCGTCAGCTTGTGCCCTTTGCCATATTTTTCAAAGCTTTCAGCAACCTGTGCCGCCAGTTCGCGGGTGGGCTCAAGAATCAGGCACCGTGGCATCCGGGCGCGAGCGCGTCCTTCGGACAGAATATCGATAAGGGGCAAGGTGAAACCAGCCGTCTTACCGGTACCGGTTTGGGCGATGCCCAGAACGTCGCGTCCCATCAAAACTTGCGGGATGGCTTGCGCCTGAATGGGCGTGGGCTCGGTATAACCGGCCTCGCTTACAGCCTTTAATGTTGGTTCACTCAGTCCTAAGAGGTCGAAACCCATGCGTGTCCTACCAGTTGCTTCTTACATAATTTGCGCGCAGCATAGGAGGGCATACGTCAATGTCAATGTTGGAAACGGGAATATGCCGCAGAAAACCGATGCTTTAGTCCCTTAACCGGCACTTTTATGTGACAGTTGGCTTTCTGGTATCCGGATACAAGCGGCGGATGCCAGAAATCGATCGTGCAGTTGATATTTGCAGTTTCCCATCGTGGTTCAGCGACGCGGGAGTATTAGATGTCCAGCTGATCGACGCTTGCCGCGTTATCGCGGATGAATTCGAAGCGCTTTTCAGGCTTTTTACCCATTAAGTCATCCACAAGCCGGTTGACCTCTGCCCGCTCGGAATATTCAGGCGGCAAAGTAACGCGCTGAAGTGTGCGGTTGGCAGGCGCCATTGTGGTTTCCTTGAGTTGGGCAGGGGGCATTTCACCCAGGCCCTTAAAGCGGCTGATCTCGACCTTGCCACGACCTGAGAAATCAGTGGCCATCAGCTCGTCTTTGTGGGCGTCATCACGTGCGTAAGCGACTTTGCCTGACTGGGCCAGCCGGTAGAGCGGCGGCATGGCAAGATAGAGATGCCCGTCTTTAACCAGCCCAGGCATTTCCTGGAAGAAGAATGTCATCAGCAGCGTTGCGATATGGGCGCCGTCAACGTCCGCGTCACACATGATGACGACTTTCTCATAGCGAAGCGCATCGCCGTCATAGTGATCCCGCGTTCCGCAGCCCAGCGCCTGGATCAAATCCCGGATTTCCTGGTTGGCAGCTATCTTGTCACGCGTGGCGGAGGCCACGTTGAGGATTTTACCGCGGATCGGCAGGACAGCTTGCGTCTTCCGGTCCCGCGCTTGTTTGGCGGAGCCACCTGCGGAGTCACCCTCCACGATATAGATTTCGGTGCCTTCCGAAGAATCGCTGGAGCAATCGGTCAACTTGCCCGGCAAGCGGAGCTTACGTTTGCTGACGGCTGTTTTCCGGGTGATTTCGCGTTCCTGCTTGCGGCGCAGGCGATCTTCCAGCCGTTCCAGCGCCCAAGTCAGCAGGCTGCCGGCGCGGTCTGGGTGATCGCCCAGCCAATGGTCGAACGCGTCACGGACAGCATTCTCGGTCAGGCGAAACGCCTCGAGCGTTGAAAGCTTGTCTTTTGTTTGCCCTTGGAACTGCGGGTCACGGATGAAGACCGAAAGCATGGCACAGAATGAGCCGCAGACATCGTCTGATGTCAGCTGCGCTGCCTTCTTGTTATTTGTCAGTTCACCGTAGGCCTTCAGGCCGCGCAATATGGCACTGCGCATGCCATTTTCATGGGTGCCGCCCTGTGGTGTCGGGATGGTGTTACAGTAGCTATTGCAGAAGCCGTCACCAAACTCAGGCCACTGAATGGCCCATTCCACCTGGCCGGCTTCATCCGGGAACTTCACAAAGCCGGAGAAAGGCTCATCGGTCACGCACGTGCGTTTCTTGAGCGTGTCCTTCAAGAAGTCTGCCAGCCCGCCAGGGAAGTGCAGGGTGGCTTCTTGTGGCGTATCGTCGCCTTCCACAATCAGTTCAGGTGCGCACTTGAACCGGATTTCAACACCGCGGAACAAGTATGCCTTCGAGCGAGCCATCTTATACAGGCGGTTTGGCTTCAGTTTGGCGCTTTTGCCGAAGATTTCATGGTCAGGCAGGAAGGTCACCGTGGTGCCGCGTTTGTTCTGGACCGCGCCGAGATCCTCAAGGCCAGAGGTCGTCTTGCCGCGGGCATAGCTTTGCCGCCACATATTGCGGTCACGGGCGACTTCGATTGTCATCCGCTCGCTTAGCGCGTTCACCACCGAAATACCAACACCATGCAAACCGCCAGATGTTGCATAGGCATCGGACGAGAATTTACCGCCGGAGTGCAGTGTGGTGAGAATCACTTCAAGCGCCGATTTCCCGGGATATTTGGGGTGAGGGTCGGTTGGGATGCCGCGGCCATTGTCTGAAATGGTCAAGGAGCCATCTGCGTTGAGTGCCAGCGAGATGCGGCTGGCATGGCCTGCAACGGCTTCGTCCATGGAGTTATCGAGAATTTCAGCGACCAGGTGATGGAGAGCACGCTCATCCGTTCCGCCGATATACATGCCCGGGCGCTGACGCACCGGTTCCAGGCCTTCAAGAACCTCAATGTCTTTTGCGGAATAGTCAGATTTAGTCTGTGTTACTTCAAACAGGTCGCTCATAACCCCACCCTATAAACTGGTCCAGATAACGGCGTAAACCAGGGATGACGCGGCGTCAAGCGATACAACATATTGTGCTAATTTTCACAAAAATTAGAAAATATAGTGTGCATTTCTGTTTTCTTCTTGTAAGTTTCATACTGGCTTAAAACTTATTTAAGGCCTTGTAGGTACCTTTTATGGGTGCATGTGTGCCTTTTGGAGAGAGCGAATGGCCAGTCAAAGTCGAAAAGGCTTGTTTAATTGGATGTTTAGTCCGGCGCCGACCGGAGAATCACTGTCTGAAGTGACGATCGGTGATCGTTTTCAGCACCAGCATAGCCGCGCATCCGTTTGGGTGGTTGAGCGGATTAGCAAAGTAGGGTCAAGCAGCTATCCTCTTGTCAGCTTGGCGAGGGAAGGGCGGCCAGACCTGAAGAAAATCGTCTCTATTGCTGTGCTACAGGACGGTGAGGATTTCAAACCAGCGGCGTAATGCACTGGGGTTGAATTGCCTTGGCTGCCCCTTGATCTTGGGGTTAGCAACAGCTTTTGTCGAATTGGTGGTGAAGGCGCAGCGAAGTGACGCGGAACGTGTTGCTGCCAGATTTGATAGTCGACCTAATCGAACAGTTTGTCGATATCTTCCTGCGTCTGAGCACTTTCGTCGGTTTTTTCTTCGATATCAGGCTGGTCTTCCGCGATCCATTTCCCGTGGATGATCTGATTCAACTTCATCAACAGTTCCTGAACAGCTTCAATTCGCATGCGGATAAGCTGTTGAGCTTGCGGTGTAAAGCCGCGTTCCACAACATTTGTGGCCTTAAGCCCATTCAGGGTTGATGTGATCAGGGAATCCAGTTCTGCGCAAATGCCCTCAAAGGGGGCTTTGAGTTCTTCGGGTGCCATGTCATAGGCTTCTATGGCGAGGTCCTTTGCCTGAAAGCCACTGTCTTCAAAATGCTGAACATAACTCTTTGGTGCCCAGTCAAAAGCATCTTCAGCCAGTTCAGGCATATCCGGCACCATTTCCAGAAGCATGACAATCTCATTGTAGTGATTGAGATAGTCCGTGGCCAGAAAGGTTTCAGGATGGATGTTTGCGCTTGCGAGAAGCGGGCGAAGGGCCGTTTGTTCTTTGGTGTATTCAATTTGCATCAGATGGCTGCCTGATTTTTCCTTGCGCGATGAAAACACGAGTTGGCTTACGACCGACCTTAAAGGCACCGGGTTGTTAAAACGTAAACAACCACAAATCTATAAAAATATTCGGCTCACAGTAAAAAAGGGGGCACTACGGCCCCCTTTTCCAACATTGTTGTCTTTAGCGTTACGCGCTGTAGTACATCTCGAATTCAACTGGATGTGGCGCCAGCTCAAGGCGGTTCACTTCTTCCATCTTCAGCTCAATGTAGGCGCTGATCTGGTCATCGGTGAACACATCACCCTTTTTGAGGAACTCGCGGTCGTTATTGAGAGATTCCAGGGCTTCGCGAAGCGAGCTTGCAACTGTTGGAACGCCGAGCAGTTCTTCAGCAGGCAGTGCATAAAGGTCTTTATCCATCGCATCGCCTGGGTGGATTTTGTTCTCGATACCGTCAAGGCCAGCCATCAGCATGGCTGCGAACGCAAGGTATGGGTTTGCAGTCGCATCAGGGAAGCGGATTTCAACACGCTTGGCTTTCGGGCTGGTGCCGTATGGAATACGACAGGATGCCGAACGGTTGCGTGCTGAGTAAGCCAGGAGAACAGGCGCCTCAAAGCCTGGCACCAGACGCTTGTAGCTGTTGGTGGACGGGTTTGAGAAGGCGTTGATCGCCTTGGCATGCTTGATGATACCGCCGATATAATAGAGAGCGGTTTCCGACAGGTCAGCGTAACCAGAGCCTGCGAACAGCGGTTTGCCGTCTTTCCAGATGGACTGGTGCACGTGCATACCTGAGCCGTTGTCCTGAGCAACCGGCTTCGGCATGAAGGTCGCGGTCTTGCCGTAAGTGTGCGCAACCTGGTGCACCGCATACTTGTAAACCTGTACGTTGTCGGCTGTGTCCACAAGAGTGGAGAACATCATGCCGAGTTCGTGCTGGGAAGCGGCCACTTCGTGGTGGTGCTTGTCCATCTTCAGGCCCATTTCCTTGGCAACTTTTACCATTTCGCCGCGGAGGTCGACACAGCTGTCAACTGGCGCCACGGGGAAGTAGCCGCCTTTTACAGCTGGGCGGTGACCATAGTTGCCTTCTTCGAAAGCCTTGTCGCTGTTGTAGGGGCCTTCGACATCATCGATGGAATACATTGCCCCACGGTAGCCGCTGTTGAACTTTACGTCGTCGAAAACGAAGAACTCTGGCTCCGGGCCAAAGAACGCTGTGTCGCCAACGCCCGCGAACTTCACATAGGCTTCCGCCTTTTTGGCGATCGAGCGTGGGTCACGGTCGTAAGGCTGGCCAGTTGCAGGCTCAAGGATGTCACAGAAGACAATCGCTGTTACGTCGGCCGTAAACGGGTCGAAGGTAACACGGGAAAGGTCCGGCTTCAGGATCATGTCGGACTCGTTGATCGCTTTCCAACCAGAAATAGAAGAGCCGTCGAACATGAAGCCTTCGCTGATCATGTCTTCGTCAACAACATCTGCAGCCATGGTAAGGTGCTGCCATTTGCCTTTTGGGTCCGTAAAACGCAGATCGATCCATTCTGCGCCTTTCTCTTTTACCAGAGCGAGAAAGTCTTCAACACTCAGATCGGTATAATTGGACATTTCCATTTTTCCCTTCGAATTAAACGACTGTATATGTTCCGGGGTTCCCGCCCGGATGAATGTTTGGCTGCGCTGCGGAGCAGGGCGGCCTGTGCCTAGATTGCGTCCTTACCGGTTTCGCCGGTACGGATGCGAATTGCTTCTTCAACGGCGCTGACAAAAATCTTGCCGTCTCCGATGCGCCCTGTGTGGGCTGCATTCTTAATTGCTTCAACAGCACGCTCTGCGTCTGCTGAATCCACGACCACTTCCACTTTCACCTTCGGAACGAAGTCGACAACATACTCTGCGCCCCTGTAGAGCTCGGTATGGCCTTTCTGACGTCCGAAGCCTTTGGCTTCAGTAACCGTGATCCCCGAAATCCCGACTTCGTGAAGGGCTTCCTTCACCTCATCAAGCTTGAAGGGTTTGATAATTGCTTCGATCTTCTTCATTTCCTGGTACCGTTTGTTATGGTTATTGCCCCTCTTTACGCACGGTTCATGCCAGAATCCTGCGCCGCAGATTTCTGCGGTTTTTCTTAATCAATCAAAAGGGTTGACCGTTCTTTGTGCGCTTGAGTGCCTAATTATTGTGCAATTGCACGAGCTTTGGTCACTGGTCAGGCAGGCCGGAAAAACAGGAATTTGTAAGGGGGCAAAAAAAATGGCAAACTTCGGACTTGACGACTTGAAGTCTTGCGCATAAACAAGCGCCACATTCAGAGATGGCGGGTGTAGCTCAGTTGGTTAGAGCGCCAGTTTGTGGTACTGGATGTCGCCGGTTCAAATCCGGTCACTCGCCCCACTCTGAAGTTTTTTTAAAGAAGCCCCTTCCGGGGCTTTTTTCTTTTGCTACACTGCGTCGATTCCTGAGGGGGAGCTTAAGACAGTGCAGACCAGTGGCAACACCCACATCCTTTTGACGCCGGAAGAGTCCAGGCAGGCTGATGTATGGGCTCTGAAAAACGGTACAAACGGCCTCACATTGATGGAGGCTGCCGGCAAGGCTGTCGCCGAAGTGATCGTTGATTATATTGGCACACCGCTGGAGGCGGGTGGTGAGATATTGATCCTTTGCGGCCCCGGCAACAATGGCGGCGATGGCTTCGTTGCGGCACGCTATCTGGAAGAATGGGGCTATCCCGTTCGAGTGATGATGTCGGTTGAGACACGCGACCTGAAAGGTGACGCAGCCATCATGGCGCGGCGTTGGCAGGGGGGTGTTGGCCCCATTGACCTTGCTCGCCTGAACGGTGCGACGGTCATAGTGGACGCACTTTTCGGTACCGGGCTGACCCGAGCGATTGAGGGCGACATTGCCGATTTAATCGAAGCTGTGAACGACCTCGATGCGTTCCGTGTCGCAGTGGATATCCCAAGTGGTTTGGACGGCGATTCGGGCTTGCCCACCGGGCCATGCTTTCAGGCCGATATGACGGTGACATTCTTCACGAGAAAGCCTGGGCACTTGGTAGCACCCGGACGTTTTCTGTGTGGCGGTGTGGAGCACATCCACGCTGTTGATATCGGTATTTCGAGCCGCTGCTTTGAAGAGATCAAACCAACGCTCTTTGAAAACACGCCGTCGCTTTGGGGCGGACATTACCCGTTTCCCGGCCCTGAGACGCATAAGTATCGTCGGGGCCACCTGTTGGTGCTGGGCGGCAAAGAGCCGACGTTGGGCGCCTGCCGGTTGGCGGCAACGGCTGGTTTGAGAGTGGGGGCTGGGCTGGTAACGCTGGCTGCCCCAAGCGAAACATATAGTATTCAGGCGACAGCACTGACCGATGTCATGGTGCGACGCTTCGACAGTGCGTTTGGTTTCCTGGGGATCATGGCCGATACCCGTATTAATACGATATTGCTTGGGCCGGGTGCCGGGGTTGGTGAGAAAACCGCTGAGCTTGTCCATGACGTGGCCCGCCGCGATAAGGCAATGGTGCTGGACGCTGATGCGTTGACGAGCCTTGTGGGGCGGCTGGATATATTCGCGCAGGAAGGGACAGACGACGTGGTGCTAACCCCCCACGAGGGCGAATTTGCGCGCCTGTTCCCTGGGCTGTCGAAAGAAGCCAACAAGATATCCGCAGCCAGATCAGCAGCTGTTTCATCGAAATGCCTGATTGTGCTGAAGGGTGTGTCTACGATCGTAGCTGCACCTGACGGGCGGGTTTCAATCGCAGCGAATGCGCCTGCCTGGTTGTCGGTCGCGGGCACAGGGGATGTGCTTTCCGGCGTGATTGCCGGATTGATGGCACAAGGCATGCCTCCGTTTGAAGCTGCTTCAGCCGGTGTCTGGCTACATGGTGAGGCCGCAATGAAAGCGGGCAGGGGGCTGATTGCTTCAGACCTTGTCAGGACTTTGCCGCAAGTTTTGCTCTAGGAAAAATTGGGCTCGAAGTACAAAAATACTTGTACTCCGCAGTGCGCCTGTTATAAGCCCGTCAAATTCACGTTTTAATGAAACCGGACA
>Ga0209273_10000243_pt1 | contig 84659 bp, 80 predicted proteins | sample tdAd471_FD_187126 | JGI IMG/M metagenome (GOLD analysis project Ga0209273, IMG submission 187126) | Marine sediment microbial communities from the Atlantic coast under amendment with organic carbon and nitrate - tdAd47.1 (SPAdes)... | ecosystem: Environmental > Aquatic > Marine > Coastal >...
CCAATGTGGCCAAGGTGCGCGCTGCGCTGGACGCGCGCGGTATCCCGCACATGCCCAACCCGAGCCACATCGTGCCGGTGATGGTGGGCGATGCGAAGAAGTGCAAGTGGATCTCCGACATCCTGCTCGACAGCTACGGGATCTATGTGCAGCCGATCAACTACCCCACGGTTCCGGTGAAGACGGAACGGCTGAGGATCACGCCGACGCCGCTGCACACCCAGGCCGACATCGATCACCTCGCCACGGCGCTCTGCGACCTGTGGTCCCAGTGCGCGCTCGCAAGGGCGGTGGCATAAGGCGCACAATTGCCATACCCTTGCGTTAAGGGACGAGGCTCCAAATTGAGTGGGAGAAACTGAGTGAAATTCGTAACTGCAATGATTGCCGGCGCCATGGTTCTCGCCGGTTCCGCCGCCTACGCGCAGGACATCACCGGCGACGCCGAGGCCGGCGAAAAGGTGTTCCGCAAGTGCAAGGCCTGCCATACGATCGAGAAGGAACAGAACAAGGTCGGTCCGCATCTCGTCGGCATCTATGGCCGTACTGCGGGCTCTGTCGACGGCTACAAATATTCGGTCGGTCTTAAGAAATTCCACGACGAAGGCCTCGTCTGGAATGTCGAGACGCTGACCCAGTACCTGCCTTCTCCGAAAGACATGGTCGAAAAGTCCAAGATGACTTTCAAGCTGACCAAGGAAAAGGAAATCGCCGACGTCATCGCATATCTGGCGCATGAAAGCGGCGAGTAAGCCGTATTAGCGCAACCGGGCGCAGCCTGACGCAAACAGCCCCGCCTTTTCGGCGGGGTTTTTCTTTGCGCATCCGGAAGCTATGGACGGCCGGGTGTTCTCTTATGGGCTATTGACCGTTACACCGTTCAATGGGGCTGAGCGGATTCGATGAACAGGCGGAGTATTCCAGTATGAGCGGTCTTCTGGCCCTTCTCGACGACGTTGCGGCGATCGCCAAGATCGCGGCGTCCTCGGTCGATGATGTCGTTGGACAGGCGGTCAAGGCCAGCGCCAAGGCGTCGGGCGCGCTGATCGATGACGCGGCTGTCACGCCGAAATATCTCCACGGCTTTTCGCCGGCCCGCGAGTTGCCGATCGTCTGGCAGATCACCAAGGGCTCGCTGCGCAACAAGATGATCGTCCTGTTGCCGGCCGCGCTGCTGCTCTCCACCTTCGCGCCCTGGGCGATTACGCCGCTGCTGATGGTCGGCGGTGCGTATCTGTGTTTCGAGGGGGCCGAGAAGGTCGTCCATCTCTTCATGCCGCATCACGGTCCCGATGCGAAGGCCGCCGCCGCGACCCCTGAGGATCCGCTGCATCTGGAGAAGGAAAAGGTGGAAGGCGCCATCAAGACCGATTTCATCCTCTCGGCGGAAATCATGACGATCGTGCTCGCCGAGATTCCGGAGAGCAACATCTGGTTCGAGGCGGCGACGCTGGCCGCCGCAGGCGCCGGTATCACGATTCTGGTCTATGGCAGTGTCGCGCTGATCGTGAAGGCCGACGATCTTGGCTTGTTGATGGCTGAAGGCGGCCGCTTTTCCTTCACCCGCGCCGTGGGCCGCGCTGTCGTCAAGGGCATGCCCGGTTTCCTGAAAACGCTGACCATCGTCGGCACTGCGGCGATGCTGTGGGTCGGTGGCTCAATCGTTGTCCACGGGCTTGAGGCGCTCGGCTTTTCCTGGCTCGGTCATCAAATCCACGACCTCGCCGTCGCAGCCGGCCATGCCGTGCCGCAGGCGCAAGGCGCGGTCGAGTGGACGGCAAAAGCGGCAATGGACGGTGTTTTCGGCGTTGCCCTCGGCATCCTCCTGATCCCCTTCGCCAAGGCGATTTTCACGCCGCTGTGGAAAGCCGTAACGAGTATCGGGAAATCGGATCCTCAGGCCGAGGCTTGAGACACCGCCTTGGCCGTGAACCAGCGGATCAGCGGGGCGATAGCTTCGTCCCGGTCGATCTCGTTGAGCGTTTCGTGGCGCATTTCGGGAAGCAGTTCGAGTGTGACGTCGTCGAATCCGGCAGCTCGCATGCGGTTCACCTGGGCCGTGACCGCCTTGCCGAACATCGTCGCCGGATCGCGCCCGCCGCCAAGCAGATGCCAGGGCAGACGCCGGGCGGCCGCCGGCGCATTCGACATGTCGGTGACGGTCAAAGCCATTTCTTGAACATCGCGCCACATCCCAACCGAGGCCGGCCAGCCGCAGAGCGGATCGGCGACATAGGCATCGACGGCGGCCGGGTCGCGGCTCAACCAGTCGAATTCGGTGCGGCGGCTTTTCACCGATTTCGCCCATTCTGCGAAGGTCAGCCGCGGCAGCAGCCGGGAAGGCACGTCGGAACCGAGCCTGAAGCGTTCCCAGGCGAGTATCCACATCCCGGCGCGGCCGAGAAGGCCGGTGATCAGGCTGGCGTTCCACGCGGCGACGCCTGTCAGGGACTCCGGGTGTTCGAAAGCATATCTGAGCGCGATCGTGCCGCCCATGGAGTGACCGAAGAGCAGAACGGGCAGGCCCGGATGCGCGTCGGCGACATGATCGTGGATAGAGGCTATATCCGCCAGCACGAGCCGCGCGCCTTCGCCGCCACTGTCGAAGGAGCCGAGCGGCGCGCCGGGTGCTTCGGTGAAGCCGTGGCCTCTATGGTCGTGCGCATAGACATGAAATCCCGACTGCGACAATTGCCGCGCGAATGCGTCATATCGCTCCGAGTGCTCAGCAAGACCGTGAAGAATATGGATCACGCCGATAGCGCCATCGCTTGCCGGCTCGTGGCGCATACATAGCGCCGCGCCAGTCTGTGAGGCGTGAATCTGCCGTTCCGAAAATCCCATTTTGCCCCAACCTCCCGGCATCGAATTGCTGCCAGATACGGCACGCTGTCAAGACTCGGCAGGTGTACCGGTGGCCGGGCGGCCTATGACTATCGATGGCGCAACAGGAACCAGTCGACCTTGCCGAGAACGAAGCGCTTCTTGGCCGCGCGTTCCCACAGCGGCGTGTGGTGGTCGCCAACGATGAGGATATCGGTTGCGCCAATATCCGGATCGGCCGCGATCGCATTGACCTTTTCGAACACGCCCGACCACAGATTGGACAGTTCGCACACCGTTTTGTTGCCGATCTTCGGGTCGGCGGAGCGGCATCCCATCCGGTCGTCTTCGCTCTCGACGAACGGGATATGGGAATTGAGCGTCAGCCAGTAGATGAACTTGCGTTTTTGCGGGTCGGTCCTGAGCGCCGCGTGCACGGCGTCGCCCACATCGGCGTCGCAAAGGCCCTCGAACACGCTGCCGCAACGCTGCGGGAATTGACCGGGCTTTTCCGCCAGAAGCTGGTCCATGAATTCCAGCTTCTGGAAACCGATCTCCGGATACCATTTGTCGCGCTGGAACATGTCGGTGCCGAAGCCGTGGAACGCGATTGTCTCGTAGCCGTCGGCGGCGAGTTTGTTCGGCAGGCAGTCATAGGATGCGGCACCGGTCAGGTAATCGATATAGTCGCCCCAGCGGCCACATAATTCGCGCGCGGCGGCACCGGTGGTCGAACCGGAATAATAGGTTTGGCCGTCTTCGACGCGGAACCGGCCTTCCGGCAGGTTTTCCGTCAGGATCGACTTGAACAGGTCGCGCTCCTCCGGGGCCGCGAAAGCGCCGAGCCCTTCGACGGTGACGATCAGCAGATTGTGGCCGCTTGCCGCCACGGTCTGCGCGCGCAGTCCCGTCTGGATCCGCGCGCTGTCGATGGCGACGTCCGGCTTCTGGAAATAGGGCTGCGTCCACAGATAGTCGGCTGCCTACAGGCCGCCAGCAACCAGCAGGGCAGGGATCAGCGATGCTCCCCGCAGCATGGCGCGGTGACGGTTGACCAGATAGGCCGAAAGCACAGTCGTCGCGGTGACGGCCATCCCGACCGAAACGTAGAGAATCGACGCGGTCGGGTCGATCGACGCGGCGTAATGCAGCGAGTCGAGCGCCACGTCGAGCGGCAGGTGGAACGCGATCATGATGATCAGCGTCATGTCGATCGCCGCGGCGGCGATGAACAGCAGATAAGTCAGGGGCGCGGGCACGAAGAGGCCCGCGATCCCGGCCGCCAGGAACAGAAGAGGCGAGATCAGCCGCGAGGCGATGTAGAACGGCGCGGCCAGCGCGAAGATCAGGTTCGGAATCACCGCCACAAAGAGCGCGAACAGCAGGGAGGGGCGTGAAAAGAGCGCGGACTCGCTCCTGTCCGCGACCGATGGCGCCTCTGTCGTAATGGACATGAATGTCTGCTCCAGCCGCTGGTCTGCACAGTCTGCCTAACCGAAAGCGGCTAAGATCGGATTAATCGGCGAACTGGAAACCGAGCTGTTCTGGCCCGTTGCAGGCGAAGGGAAATTCACCTAGGAAGCGCGCAATTCCACGAAAACATGCGCAATGGAGCTTTTTGCCCGATGGCACGCCAGTTCATCTATCACATGTCCGGTCTCAACAAGGCCTATGGCGCCAAGAAGGTTCTCGAGAACATTCACCTGTCCTTCTATCCGGATGCCAAGATCGGCATTCTTGGTCCGAACGGCGCCGGCAAGTCGACCGTGCTGCGGATCATGGCGGGTCTCGACACGGAATATACCGGCGAGGCGTGGCTGGCCGAGGGCGCCACGCGCGGCTATCTCCCGCAGGAGCCGCAGCTTGACGAAAGCCTCGACGTGATGGGCAATGTCATGGAGGGCGTCGCCGACAAAAAGGCGATCCTCGACCGCTACAACGAACTGATGATGAACTATTCCGACGAGACAGCGGAAGAGGGCGCCAAGCTCCAGGATATCATCGACGCGCAGAACCTCTGGGATCTCGATTCGCAGGTCGAGATGGCGATGGAAGCGCTGCGCTGCCCGCCCGGCCACGCCTCGATCGACAATCTCTCCGGCGGTGAGAAGCGCCGCGTCGCGCTCTGCCAGCTGCTGCTGCGCCAGCCTGACCTGCTGCTGCTCGACGAGCCGACCAACCACCTCGACGCCGAGACCATCGCCTGGCTGGAGAAGCACCTGCGCGAATATCCGGGCTCCGTCCTGATGATCACCCACGACCGCTACTTCCTCGACAACGTCACGGGCTGGATTCTCGAACTCGACCGTGGCCGCGGCATTCCGTACGAGGGCAACTACACCGCCTATCTGGAAGCCAAGGCCAAACGCATGAAGCAGGAGGGCCGCGAGGAAGCCGCCCGCCAGCGTGCGCTGTCGTCCGAGCAGGAATGGATCGCATCCTCGCCCAAGGCCCGCCAGGCCAAGTCGAAAGCGCGTATCCGCGCCTATGACGAACTGGTCAAGGCCGCCAACGACCGCCGCCCCGGCGACGCGCAGATCGTCATTCCGGCCGGCGAGCGTCTCGGCAACGTGGTGATCGAGGCAGAGGGCCTGTCGAAGGGCTATGGCGACCGCCTCCTGATCGACAATCTGGAGTTCAAGCTCCCGCCCGGCGGCATCGTCGGCGTCATCGGCCCCAACGGCGCCGGCAAGACCACGCTGTTCCGCATGATCACCGGTCAGGAGCAGCCCGACTCCGGCACGATCACCGTCGGCGATACGGTCAATCTCTCCTATGTCGACCAGAGCCGCGATACGCTCGACGGCAACAAGACCGTCTGGGAGGAGATTTCCGGCGGCAACGACATCATCAAGCTGGGCAAACACGAGGTGAACAGCCGCGCCTATTGCGGCTCCTTCAACTTCAAGGGCGGCGACCAGCAGCAGAAGGTGGGGACGCTTTCGGGCGGCCAGCGCAACCGCGTTCATCTCGCCAAGCTCCTGAAGGAGGGCGGCAACGTGCTGCTTCTCGACGAACCGACCAACGACCTCGACACCGAGACGCTGGGCGCGCTGGAAGACGCACTGGAGAATTTCGCCGGCTGCGCCGTGGTCATCTCGCACGACCGCATGTTCCTCGACCGTCTTGCCACCCACATCCTCGCCTTCGAAGGGGACAGCCATGTCGAATGGTTCGAGGGCAACTTCGAGGATTACGAAGCCGACAAGATCCGCCGCCTCGGCCCCGACAGCGTCAATCCGAAGCGGGTGACGTATAAGCGGCTGACGCGATAGCTGATGGTCGCCGCGCCTTGGGGCGCGGCGTTTTTGTCAAAGTTGCTGGCGGGACTTGTCGAGAGCCGTGCCGAACCGGTCTGCCGTACGATGATGGTGCGAGCTGAGCCCCGGATAGCCGCGCGCGCGCCAGAACACAAAGCCGCCGAGCAGTCCGCCGACGACGAAACAGCCCGCCAGCGGATCCGGCGCGGTGCCCTCGGTGATCGCCGGTAAAAGCATCAGCGAGCCGACCAAGCCGCCAATGAGGATGTCAGAGACGCCGCGAGGCACGGATACCAGCCGGAAAAGGTCTGAAAGCAACCGGATCGGGATCAGCAGGAGCGGCGCGAAGGTCATCATCACGATGCCGCTGACGAAATTGACGAATATGCGCGAAGCAAACGGGGCGGGCGCGTTGGAATCCATGAAGAAGCCCGACAGCAGGATCGCCGTGGCGAACGCCGCCACGCACGCCTTGAAATAGGACCACAGCGGATGTTCGCTGACTGTCCTCGGCGCTACGATGTCGCTGTCGATGTCGCCTTCGATCCTCTCGCCGGGCATTTGCGGCCTGCCCGACATAGGTCCCGTAGAACCGAACCGCTGCCGTGGCCGCGTGGACGGTTCCGCTAGCCCTCTTCGTCCGAACGTGGCGCTACGAGCCTGTCCCTGTGACATCACGCTTCCTTTCCGAAAACCACCGCCGCGCAAATCGAGAAAGTATATTCTCGCTCTGATGGAACAATTCACGGAAAAAAAGAAAATACCGTTAAGTGAATAGGGAGAATAATACATCCGCCATGCAGGTGGCGGATGCATTGCATTACCGGTCGCCTGTGATCACGCTATTTTTCGGCGCGAATTATTCGATCCGGCAGCAGAAAGGATGAAACGGACCGGCAAGTCCCGGTGCCGCTGTCGGCGTGAATGTGAAATCGAAGATGCGGTCGCTCTCGTCCATGCATCCCGCGGGCGTATAGGCGATGGTGCCGGCGACAGGGTGGCTCGTCTCGAATTGCCATGGATCTTCGGCAAGAATCGCGACACTCCCGGCGGTCACTGCGATATTGCCGGAAAAGGCATCGGTGAAATTCGATGTCAACGCGCCGTCGCACTTCAGTTCGATCGCCCAGTTCGGTTCAAAGCCGGCGCAGACCAGGCTTTGGCCGGGAGCAACGAGGCCGTTGCAGGACAGGTCGGCGGCAAGGCACGGATAGCTGAAGAGCAGAGCAGTTGTGAGCGTAAGGTTGCGGACGAGCATGCGACAAGTCTCCCGTTTGCATGTCGCCCCCCAACCGATGCGAGGTTATTTGCACCGCGCCGGCTTTCCCAATCAGCTTTGCTCCGCTGATCGAAACGAAATGTGAGCCTGTGGATTACGCGCGGTGAGGGCGGTTACACCGGGGCGTCGTTCTCTGATCGACCAAGGTGGTCTTTATGCGGAGATGGCGCCCGCAATCGCTTGCGGCGGTCTGCATTCTTAGCGGTTTGGATAAAAAAAGACCGGGCGCGCTGGGAGGAGGATAGCGGCCCGGTCTCGCTCATGGGAAGGCTGGGAGGAGGATAGCCTTCTCATTCGAAAATCTCGAACAGTACCGTGGGAGGAGGATACGGCGTGTTCTTGATGTTCGTAATATGCTGACCGTCCGGTTAAATTTCAATTTCTTTTTGTGCATTGCACATATGCATTAGACGCATAGCTCGAAAACCATGTATGCATCGCGGGCGATCAGAACTCCCAGCTGCGTGCCTTGGAGATAAGAAAATCCCGGAAAGCCTGAAGTTTGGCACTGTTGCGAAGGGCCTCAGGGTATACGAAATAGGTGTCGAATGACGGCAGCGCCACATTGCCGAGAAGCTGAACCAGCCCCGCATCCTTCTCGACCGCGTAGTCGGGAAGCATGGCTATACCGATGCCGCGCTGCACGGCGCGCTTGATCGACATGATCGAATTGATGTCCAGAACCGGCACCCTCGGCGTGCCGTCCGGTCTTCCCAGGGTGAGGAACGAGCGCATTTCCATCAGATAGGCGGGAGCAGGCTCCGCAAAACCGATAATGCGGTGATTGTCCAGATCCTCAGGCTTCTCCGGCCGTCCGTACTTGTTGAGATAGGACGGGGATGCATAGACGTGAAAATGCACGGTAAAAAGCTTGCGCTGGATCAGATCCGGCTGCGAGGGAGCCCGTAGACGGATCGCGCAGTCCGCCTGTCGCATGTTCAGGTCGAGCTCTTCGTTCGACAGCATCAGGTGCAACTGGATTTCCGGAAAAAGCTCGAGGAAATCCTGCACGCGGTAGGTAAGCCAGCCGGAGCCGAGGCCTACCGTCGTCGTCACGCGCAATTGCCCGGAGGGACGTTCGGTGGATTCCGAGAGCTGGGCACGAACGGTTTCCAGCTTGACGAACACTTCATTCGCGGCGCGGAAGAGATGTTCGCCCTGTTCCGTCAGCACCAGACCGCGCGCATGCCGGTTGAACAGCGCGACGCCGACCTCATGCTCGAGTGCGGAAACCTGACGGCTGACCGCCGATTGGGACATGTGAAGCGTTTCGCCGGCATGGGTGAACGACCCGGCCTCTGCGGCAGCGTGGAATACACGCAATTTGTCCCAATCTAGCGGCATGGCTCTGGTTCTCCCCTCAGCACTGCAGGCTTATTCGGCGGCCTGCAGCTCCGATTCCTGTGCAGCCAGGTATTTCTCCGCTTCCAACGCGGCCATGCAGCCCAGTCCGGCGGCGGTGACGGCCTGACGGTAGACGTCGTCGGTGACATCGCCAGCGGCAAAGACCCCGGGAATGTTGGTCGCGGTCGAATCCGGCGCCGTCCACAGATAGCCGTTCGGCTTCTGCTTCAGCTTGCCTTCGAAGAGCGAGACGGCTGGCGCGTGCCCGATCGCGACGAAGATGCCGTCGATCGGCATTTCGCTGGTCTCGCCCGTCTTGACATTCTTCAGCCGCGCGCCGGTCACGGCGGCGGGGAGGGCCGGATTGTTCTTGGCGCCGAGAATCTCGTCGATCACCGTGTCCCACATGATGGTGACGTTCTCCTTGGCGAAGAGAACATCCTGCAGGATCTTCTCCGAACGCAACTCGTCGCGGCGGTGCACGAGCGTGACCGATTTCGCGAGATTGGCGAGATAAAGAGATTCCTCGACCGCCGAGTTTCCTCCGCCGACGACGATCACGTCCTTTCCGCGATAGAAAAAGCCGTCACAGGTCGCGCAAGCGGAGACGCCATATCCCATGTAGGTTTTCTCGCTATCGATGCCGAGCCATTTGGCTTGGGCGCCTGTCGCGATGATGAGCGCATCTGCGGTGTAAACGGTTCCGCTGTCGCCAATGGCGCGGAAGGGCCGTGCGTCGAGATCGACTTCGGTGATGACATCGTTGATGACCTCGGTGCCGACGTTCTTCGCCTGCTCCAGCATCTGCTCCATCATCCACGGACCCATGACGGGCTCCGCATAGCCTGGATAGTTCTCCACATCCGTCGTGATCGTCAACTGGCCGCCCTGTTCCATTCCGGCCACGAGGACGGGCTCCAGCATCGCGCGGGCCGTGTAGATTCCGGCTGTGTAGCCAGCCGGACCGGACCCGATGATCAGCACGGGGCTGTGTTTCGTCGCACTCATGTCTAGACCTTTCGAGTGAAAAAGCGGGAGATCGGTAACCCGCGATCCTTGGCCATTATCTAAGGCTTGGGGTAGTTCGCGCGCAAGGGCGCGAGGCCGGGTGCCCACTGCCTAGTGGCGTCAGTATTCGCCATTTTTGTTGTCACTGCGGAATTCTGACAATAATCCTTGGTCATGAAAGACACCGTCGAACTCGATTCCATCGATCTGGCCATTTTGCGCGAATTGCAGAATGACGGTCGCATGACCAATGTGGAACTGGCGAGCCGCGTCGGCATCTCGGCTCCGCCATGCCTGCGACGGGTCCGTCGGCTGGAAGAGGCCGGAATCATCGCTGGCTATCGCGCCATCCTCGACACGACCCGGCTCGGACAGGAGATTGTCGCGTTCTGTCTCGTCGGCCTGCACCACCAGTCGGACGCGGAATTGAAGGCATTTGCTTCGCGGACCAGCGGCTGGCCGCTTGTGCGCGAGGCATGGATGGTTTCGGGCGATAGCGACTTCCTCCTGCATTGCGTCGCACCCGATTTTCGAACGTTTCAGGATTTCGTGCTTGAAGAACTGACCGCATCCGAAAACGTCGATACCGTTCGCACCGCTTTGACGATACGCAAGGTCAAGGATGAGGGGCTGATCGCCTTCGACGGGTCGGAAACGACGCAAGCCGGTTAGGCCGACCGGCTCGGACGAGCCCTATCTGGTCCCCTTTTCCTGATCATCCACGTAGAGGATTTCGAAGTCGATCAGGTTTGGGTCGTCCGGCTCGTTCAGGATCTTGTAGCGTCGTGTTGCTCCGGCGGTCGGGATATGCGGATCGACGGGAAAAGCGGTGGACATGGAAAGGGTTATGACATTCGGCAAACCTTGCTGATCAACGCCGCGCCGGTTGTCCGCGACAATATTGTCGAGAACCATGAAGTCCTTCATCGCCATCAGGAAGACCCTGATCTCCCGCAGTCTCGCGGGAACGTCGTGGAATGCGATCACAAGCCCGGACAGGGATTCATTGGCTTCGATGATTGCATCGAGCATCTCGTATTCGGCGCCGCCGATATCGCATTTCAGGAATCCTCTTCCAGGCTCGGCGCCCAGTGCGGCAAGTGCCTCGTGGAGGGGTAGGGCGCCATCGCTGAGCCCGACAGGGTCGCGCGAGTGCCGGAAATCCGGGCCACGGTCCGAAAAGAGCGTGCGGTAGTTTTTCAGATGCGCGCGTGCCCTGCGACGCTGGGGCGTGTCGCCGAAAAAAGGCAACATCGATCGGCGTCCCGACTCGCGCAATTCGTCCGCGTCGAGCGCGGGGTCATGGGCATGCAGCCGTTTCAGCCGCGCCATTGCCGCGAAATCCACTTCGAATTCGCATCGGTTTCCGAGACCGAGCGAGAGGAGATATCTTGTGCTGGTGACGGCATCGGCGGACACGACATATCCGCCCTTGTTGTCACTGCCGAGTCGGATCAGCTCGTTCTTGCCGAGCGGTTTGAAGTCCCTCGGCAGAAAACAGGCCTGTTTTCGTTTCGTACTGAGACCCATTCCAGTTTGTCCGCAGGTCGTCGTCTGCCGCCGGCGCGCGACGAAATGTCCGCCATGAAAAGCTGATAGCGGATTCTCGGTATCGGGACAAACCGTGCCGGGAGCCCGAACTCCACTAACGACCTACTTTTGCGCACCGCACGCCCGGCGTCTTGCCGGGCGTTTCTGGTGAGCTATTGCAGTCCGTGAGTTGTCTGGAGTGTTCCCGGGCGGCTTGCTGACCGGTCTAGATGTATTTCACGCTGACGATTTCGTAGCCACGCGCGCCGCCGGGAGCCTGAACTTCGACGGAGTCGCCTTCCTCCTTGCCGATCAGCGCGCGGGCGATCGGTGAGGAGATCGAAATCCTCCCGGCTTTCACATCGGCTTCCTGGTCGCCGACGATCTGGTAGACCTTTTCCTCGTCCGTATCCTCATCGGCAAGCGTTACGGTCGCGCCGAATTTCACCGACGTGCCGGACAGCTTGGAAATATCGATGATGTCCGCGCGGCTGACGAGATCCTCCAGTTCGCCGATCCGCCCCTCATTGTGAGACTGAGCTTCCTTGGCGGCGTGATATTCGGCGTTCTCGGACAAGTCGCCATGGGCGCGCGCTTCGGAAATCGCCTCGATGATGCGAGGGCGTTCCTCCTGCTGGCGCCAGCGGAGCTCTTCCTTGAGCTGCGCGAAACCATTCGCAGTCATTGGCGCTTTTTCCATTTGGCCTGATCCTTCTTATTGGCCCCGTTGATTTGCGCGCGCCTCTCTGCCACCGGCGCGGCACAAAATAAAACGGCCCCCGGAGCGAACGCTCAGGAACCGCTTCTTCAGTTCGCAAAGACTATAGTGCGATTCAGCCAGGTTGCAAATAGTGCCGCGAATCCCGCGTATCAGGGCGTTTTGGGCACGTTCGGCGGCCGGTAGTAGGCGTCGAGTTTCATCCGTTCGCGAACCGTCGGATGGATCGTCGCGCCGGCCGGGATGCGGCGGTAGTCGAAAAGCGGGACGTAAAATCCTCGCGCATCGGGGCCTTTCTTGAAGGACGTGTCCGGGATTCGTCGCGGCAGGAACTCCACGAAAGGCCAGAAGTCGACCATGGAGCCGTTGATTGGCTGCCCGACGCCGGGCTTCATGTATTTCGGGAAATCTTCATCCTCGCCGCGAGCGATTTTCGTCACCGTCGGCTGGTAGTATTTCACGCCAAGTTTTTGCGTTTCCTCGATCATCCACAGGAGCGGTATCTTGGCCTGCGCGCTCTGGCGCTCCGGATATCCGCCACCGACATCGCCATGCGAGCCCGAGAACCAGACCTCCTTTACATCCTGCGGGACAGGGTCCTTTCGCTTGAAGGGAGGGCCGGAAAATTCCTTGCCCGACGGCCAGAGCAGCGGATTGAACATGGTGCGCTGCTCGTCGATCGCGACCGCGTGACGGACATGTTCGACACTCGGATTGGAGCTGGTGAAGGCGTGCGTGCGCAATTGCGGGAACCAGCGCCCCATCTCGATGACGGAACTCACCGTGTCGAAAAGCCCCAGCGCCTTGATGTCGGGCCGGTAGGTGCCGAGCGAACGTTCATAGAGGCGCATGGTGCGGAAGGCCGCATTGGGGTCGATATCCGCTTCCTCGTCGCCCGGCGCGCGATAATCGCTGATCGCCTTGTATGTGCGGAAAGCATAGTCCAGCAGGTTGAGCTGATGGCGCTCCATGATGCCGAATGCGTGTATGAAGCCTGCGAGGACACGGGCGGTATACGCGCCGCGGCTGAAACCGAATATGAAGATCGTGTCAGGCGGGACTGCGGCCCGGGTCTTTGTTTTCGGCTTGCCGGGATCGAAGTTCTCGACAAGGAAGCGATAGGTCTCCTTCACATTCTGGTCGAGACCCCAGCCGGTCAGCAACCCCCAGACTTCCTTGGCCTTGCGCGTCCAGCTCAGCCAGTCATTGGCCCCACCGAACGTGCCGACGCCGGGATCGTAGTAGACGAGCTGGTCGTCGTTCTTCCGCATGCAGCCATAGAGCCGCAATATGTTCGTGCGGCTCTCGGTGATTTCATTGGACGTCCCGTCGCACAGGATGACGATGTTCTTGGGCATGGGGCGTTACCTTTCTTTTGGGAAGGATAACGCGAAGCACTGACGAAGAAAAATGACGTCAGGACGACAAGACCGATATTCAGACGATGACGCCTACGTCGTCGATCGTCTTGTCGGTTGCGATGAAAGGCGTTCGGCGCACGTCCACGGGGTTGTTTTCCTCGTCGAAACTCACGATCCAGAGCGAATATTCATCGGTTTCGCCTTCGTATATGGCCAGCCGGAGCGTATCGTCTTTCGAGACGAGGATCTGGATCGGTCCCCACCGGTCCGCCGGTGGTCCGTCGCGCCAGTTGAGACGCGCCATGCGAGCCTCGATGACGGCTCTTGTCGCACTGCCCATCAATTCGCTTTCCAAGATGAGCCGCGCACCGCGCAGGCGTGCAAGTCCGGAGGGACGTGGATCGCTGTCGGGAAAACCGTCTTCCTCCCTTTCCAGCAACACAAGGTCGCAATCCTCGCCCGACTCGAAGACCATGCGTCCGCGCCAGCAAGCGTAATTCCAATCGTCCTTCAGGTCGCCCAGCTCGGGATCATGGTAGCCGAATGCGTCGCGGAAAGGTTCGTTCGAGGCTCCAATGTTGGCGGCAGACAGGGAAGGGACGGGCGGGGCACTCCTCGGCAAACGCAATCGGGCCAGGAAGTTTTTCAGGAACAGGAACATCGGTTCAGCTCAGGAAAAGAGGTTCGTCTGAAACCCTCCAAACGCCGTGCACGGCGCGACAACTGCATCACTGTGCCTTCAACCGTCGAGCATCTCATACGCGCAAGCTACGCATATCACGCCGCTCCATCAATTCGGTGCCGGTTCAAGGTTTATTCTCTTGACCTCAACCACGGTTGAGGTTGTAGCAGTTCCGCCCGGATGGAATGCGCAGGAGTTGATTTTGACGGATCAGATGCCGGGCTTTGCCGATGGCGAATGGCGTGCGCTTCTTTCGCTGCGCTATCTCGGCCCGACGACGACGATCAGCCTCGGCGTCGCACTCTACGCGTTCAACGAGTTCTTCGTCTCGACGGCGCTGCCGTCGGCGGTGGAAGAACTCGGCGGCGCAGCGCTGATTTCCTGGGCCTTCACCTTCTTTCTCGTTTTCGCGATCGTGGGCGGTCTGGCGGCGACCGATGTCAAGGCGAGGCTGGGCGCGCGCCGGGCGCTGGTGGTTTCGGCCCTGATTTTCCTTGTCGGCAGCATCATCACGGTATTCGCTCCCAACATGCCGGTCCTCATAACGGGGCGGGCATTGCAGGGCTTTGGGGAGGGCGTTGTCGCGGCGATTTGCTATGCGCTGATCCCGGTCCTGTTTCCGCCAAGGCTCGTGCAGAAAATCTTCGGCCTCGAAGCCTTCATTTGGGCGATAGCGGCTTTCAGCGGCCCTTTGCTCGCGGGTTTCCTGACCGAGTTCCTTTCCTGGCGAATGGCATTCGCCTTCAATATCGCCATGGGAACCGCTTTTATCATCCTCGTCTTCCCGACCGTTCCGCCGGGCGGCGAGGCCGATGCCGTGGCGCCGATGCCTGTCGGGCGTTTGACCCTCGCGGGCGGTGCCATTCTTCTGATCTCCGTTGCGGCCGCCACGACGCCGGGTGTCGCGATTGCCCTGTCCGGCGCGGCAATGGTGATGCTCTACGCCACCTTTCGCCGTGACCGGCGCAGCAAGAGCGCCATCCTGCCCGCCACCGCGTTTCGTTGGGACGACGTTGTCGGTGCGGGTCTGTGGGTCATTTTGCTGATGCCGCTGGCGCAGGCCGCCGGCGCGGTCTTCATGGTCTACGGGTTCCAGTTCCTGTGGGGGCATGGTCCGACACTGGCGGGCGCGTGGGCCGCAAGTCTTGCCGTCGCATGGAGCGGCACCGCGATCCTCGTTGCCATGATCCCGGGCGAGGTTGGACGATTGCGCGCCATAGCGGTTTCGTCGGTGCTGCTGACCTTTGGCATGGTGTTCGCGGCCATAGGCGTTGCCGCTCATGCACTGCCCCTGGTGATCGTCGGACAGGTCACGATGGGCGTCGGCATGGGGCTGAATTGGGGCCCGCTCTGCCAGTTGCTGATGGACCGGGTCGGCGGCGGCGTGGAACGCGACCGAACCTCGGCCATGCTGCCGACCCTGCAAACCGCTGGCTACGCACTCGGGGCCGCAATATTCGGTCTTGTCGCCAATCTGGCGGGCTTTGGCGATACGGCGGATATGGATGGCGCCCGCACGGGCATGGTCGTGGCCTATGTGGCGGCGGCCATGGTTGCGGCAATCGCGGCGGTCTTCGGTTTTCAGACAGTGAGGATGGCGGGCCGCTAAGCCCGCCCGGATTTCTCTATCCGAAGTAGCTCTGCAGCGGACGCACCTGCAATTCACCCTTGGTCAGCGCCTGGATGGCCTCGCCGCATGCGATGGAGCCGGCCATGGTGGTGAAGTAGGGGACCTTGTTCATCAGCGCGGCACGGCGGAGCGGCTTGGAGTCCGCGAAGGCCTTCTTGCCCTCGGTCGTGTTGATGACGAGCTGCACCTGCCGGTTGCGGATTGCGTCCTCGATATGCGGGCGGCCTTCCAGAACCTTGTTGACCTTGGTCGCCGGGACGCCGTTTTCGGCGAGATAGCGCTGTGTGCCGCCGGTCGCCAGCACGCCGAAGCCGAGTTCAATGAACAACTTGGCAGTGTCAAGAATGCGAGCCTTGTCGCTGTCCTTCACCGAAATGAACACCGATCCCGTCTTGGGCAGATCGACGCCGACGCCGAGCTGCGCCTTCGCGAAAGCCACCGCATAGTCGTGGTTCAGGCCCATGACTTCGCCGGTCGACCGCATCTCCGGACCAAGCAGGGTGTCCACGCCGGGGAACTTGGAGAACGGGAAGACGGCTTCCTTGACCGCGATGTGGTTCAGCGAATTGACATCGCGCCGTGTGCCGTAATTGCCGATCGCCGGTTCCAGCATCTCGCCGGCCATGATCCGGGCCGCGATCTTGGCGATGGGCAACCCGATGGTTTTGGCGACGAAGGGCACGGTCCGCGAAGCGCGCGGGTTGACCTCTAGGACGTAAACCTGACCGTCCTTGATCGCGTATTGCACATTCATCAGACCGCCGACATTCAGCGCCTTGGCGAGGGCAATCGTCTGCCGTTCCAGTTCCGCGACCATGTCGGGGCCGAGCGTGTGAACGGGCAGGGAGCAGGCGGAGTCGCCGGAGTGAATGCCGGCTTCCTCGATATGCTCCATGATGCCGGAGACATAGACGTCCGTGCCGTCGCACAGGCAATCGACATCGACCTCCACGGCATCGGTCAGATAGGTGTCGAACAGCAGCGGGTTGGTGCCGAGCAGCGTGTTGATCTGCCCGGTCTTGTCGTTCGGATAGCGCGCCTTGATGTCCTCGGGGATCAGTTCCGGGACCGTGCCGAGCAGGTAGGAATCAAGGCCGGAATCCTCGCGGATGATCTGCATCGCGCGTCCGCCCAGCACGTAGGACGGCCGGACGACCAGCGGATAACCGAGCGAGGCGGCGACCATCCGCGCCTGTTCCACCGAATAGGCGATGCCGTTTTTCGGCTGCGTCAGATCGAGCTTGATCAGCAGTTTCTGGAAACGGTCGCGGTCCTCGGCAAGGTCGATCGCGTCCGGCGAAGTGCCGAGGATCGGTATGCCGGCCTTTTCGAGCGCATCGGCGAGTTTCAACGGCGTCTGACCGCCGAACTGGACGATCACGCCGAGGAGCTCGCCCTTCTCCTGTTCCAGTTTCAGGATTTCCAGCACGTCTTCCGCAGTCAACGGCTCGAAATAGAGCCGGTCCGACGTGTCGTAGTCGGTCGAGACCGTTTCCGGGTTGCAGTTGATCATGATCGCTTCGAAGCCTGCGTCCCTCAGGGCGAAGGCGGCGTGACAGCAGCAATAATCGAACTCGATGCCCTGGCCGATCCGGTTCGGCCCGCCGCCGAGAATCACGACCTTCTTGCGATCCGATATTCCCGCCTCGTTGGCGGGTTGTCCCGCGAAGGGGGGTTCGTAGGTCGAGTACATATATGCCGTCGGCGACGCGAACTCGGCCGCGCAAGTGTCGATGCGCTTGAAGACAGGGCGCACTTCCAGTGCATGGCGCAGCTGGGCGACGTGCTTCTCGGTCGCGTTGGTCAGTCCCGCGAGCCGCTGATCGGAGAAGCCCATGGCTTTCAGCATGCGCAGGTTGGTTGCGTCCTGCGGCAGGCCATGCGCGCGGATGCGCGCTTCCATGTCGGTAATTGCCTTGATCTGTTCGAGGAACCACGGATCGATCTGGCAGCCCGCATGTACTTCCTCGATGGTGAAGCCAAGGCGGAAAGCCTGCGCCACCATCCGAAGACGGTCCGGCGTGGGGGTGCCGATGGCGGCGCGAATGGCGTTCTTGTCATCGCCCTCGTCGAGGCCGGGAATCTCGATCTCGTCGAGTCCGGTCAGGCCGGTTTCGAGACCACGAAGGGCTTTTTGCAGGGATTCCGCAAATGTCCGGCCGATGGCCATGACCTCGCCGACCGATTTCATGGCGGTTGTCAGAATCGGCTCGGCTCCGGGGAATTTCTCGAAGGCAAAACGCGGGATTTTCGTGACGATATAGTCGATCGACGGTTCGAATGACGCCGGGGTCGCGCCACCGGTGATATCGTTTTCGAGTTCGTCCAGCGTGTAGCCAACCGCGAGCTTCGCAGCCACCTTGGCGATCGGGAACCCTGTCGCCTTCGATGCGAGCGCGGAAGAGCGCGACACGCGCGGATTCATCTCGATGACGACGAGGCGTCCGGTGTCGGGATTGACTGCGAACTGGACGTTGGAACCGCCGGTCTCGACGCCGATCTCGCGCAGCACCGCAATCGATGCGTTGCGCATGACCTGGTATTCCTTGTCGGTCAGCGTCAGGGCCGGGGCGATGGTGATGGAATCACCCGTATGGACGCCCATCGGATCGACGTTCTCGATGGAACAGATAATGATACAGTTGTCCGCCTTGTCGCGGACGACTTCCATTTCATATTCCTTCCAGCCGAGCACGCTCTCGTCGATCAGGACTTCCGTCGTCGGCGACGCGTCGAGGCCGCTTTGCACGATCTCGAAGAACTCCGCACGGTTGTAGGCAATGCCGCCACCGGTTCCGCCAAGCGTGAATGACGGGCGAATGATCGCCGGCAATCCGACTTCCTCGAGCGCCTGCGCGGCGAGACCCATGGCATGGTTCATGTAGCGCTGCTTGCGGTCGGACGTCCCGTCACGCCATTCCTGCTCCAGACGATCCATGGCGGCATCGAGTTCGGCACCGGAAAGCTTCGCCTTCAGATCGGCGCGCTTCGCTTCGTGCGCCTTGCGGTCGGTATCCTTGATCTCGGTTGCATTGACGAGCACCGAACGCGGGCTTTCCAGCCCGATCTTGTCCATCGCCTCGCGGAAAAGCTTGCGGTCCTCGGCCTTGTCGATGGCTTCCGGCTTCGCGCCGATCATCTCGACATCGTATTTTTCGAGGACGCCCATCTGCTGCAGCGAGAGCGCGGTGTTGAGCGCCGTCTGGCCGCCCATGGTCGGCAACAGCACCATGGTCTCGTCCGGGCGCTCCGCCCGCTCGCGCGCGATGATCTTGGCGACGACCTCGGGCGTGATCGGCTCGATATAGGTGGCGTCGGCCAGGTCGGGGTCGGTCATGATCGTCGCCGGGTTCGAATTGACCAGGACGATTCGGTAGCCTTCCTCCTTGAGCGCCTTGCAGGCCTGTGTACCGGAATAGTCGAATTCGCAGGCCTGCCCGATGACGATCGGCCCCGCGCCGATGATGAGGACGGTGTCGATATCATTACGTTTGGGCATGGTGTGGTCCGGCTCGTGCAAAACGACCGGATGGGCTGGGCTCATCCGGCGTGAAAACTCGAATTTCAGGCTAGACGCGGGCTATAGGGTAAACCGCTTCGCCATGTAACCCCCTGCGGAAGTTTTGCCGAGAAAAATCCGTCGGCCGACGGCGTCGCCGATCGACTATTTGCGCCGACCGAATGGCTTCCTGCGGATGGTCGACGGCGTCGGCTGTCTTTCGGTTTCAGGCGCTGGAGTGGCCGATGGTCTTGCGCCGGGCTCTTGGCCGGCGTTCTCGTCAGGCTGGTAGTGCTCGATATACTGGTTGCGGTGTATGTCGGAGGGAACCGCCGGACCGGTGAAACGCACGCCGCAGACCAGGCCTTTGGTCCACTGGACCGCTGCAGGCCATTTCTTGCCGTCGAGCGGGACCGTCAGGTGAAAGCTTGCCGGCAGGTTGACGTGGCGCTCGAATTGCAGCCGCGCGCCGGACTCGCTCTCGTCGCGAACAGTGCAAGGAACCGACATCTCGTCATTATGGTAGGAGACCAGACCGGCCTTTAGGGCACGGCGTCGAGTGCTTTCTCGATTGTTTTTCTGAATGTCGTTCATTTTTCGAATGTTACATGGTTTCTATAACGTTACGTAAACATGCTCTTCAACCATCCGGTAGGGGGCTCATCCCGACATCCAGGATTTCACCTGCGTCCGATTCGCCCGGCTGACGGGCGCGACGGCCCCGCTAGACAGCCGGATCGTCATCCGGTCCCCCGCCGTCTCGATGCCGTCCACGCCGGCGCGCGCCACCCACCAGGACCGGTGCACGCGCATGCCGGGATAACCGGCCAATTCGGCCTCCGCGTCGGAGAGCCGCATCAGGATGAGATCGTGCCCCTTGGTCGTCGTCACTTCCAGATAATGATCCTGCGCCTGCAGGCTGACGAGTTCCGTACCCAGTCGGGCCGGAATACGTTTCAGGAAGCGTTTGCCGTTGTCCTCCGCGAGTGCGGGAGACGGGACCGTTTCCGCCGCCTTTGGGCTCGACACATCGTAGATCGTCGCGATCGCCAGCGTGATCACCAGGCACATGCCGTAGAGCCCCACCAGATCGGCGGCGGAAGCCGGCGTTGAATCGGGAAAGACGAAATTGACCAGCCAGACCTCCGCCGTAATCGGCAAGGCGGCCAGTAGCGCCCCGAGCGCGATCGACGGTATGCGCGCGCCGATGAGCGGCCGGATCAGCCGCACGAGAAGCACAGTTGCAAACTGGCCTGTCACGAAGGTGGGGAACGCGATCGTCGCCCAATAGGCGGTTCGCTCGGCTGCGTTGAAACGGGTCAGCGTGTCGGACGGGCCGCTGACGACGAGGATCGCGATGGCCGCCGCGAGCACGATCCAGAAGCCCGGACGACGCAAAAGCCCCCGCACTTCGCGAAGCGCGAATTGCAGCGCGCCGCCTTTCGCGAAGGCGCCCCGTCTGTCCGCGTAATCGGAATTGTGCTGCTCCATGCAGCTTTCCTAGCAAGCGTTTCGAACAACGAAAAGCGCACGCAAAAGGAGTTTGCCGTGAACCTCGCCCTCTTCGCAAACGCATCGCTCGCCATTCAGGTGCACGTCGTCGCCGCAATCCTCGCCTTCCTGATCGGCGGCTATGTACTGATCCGCCGAAAGGGCGACCGCCTGCACCGCAATCTCGGCAAGGTCTGGGTCGCACTCATGGCGCTGACCGCACTGTCTTCCTTCGCCATCCATACGATCCGCATGATCGGCCCGTTCAGCCCGATCCACATCCTTTCCGTCGTCACGCTGGGCTCGCTATGGATCGCGCTGCGCGCCGCGCGGCAACGCGACATCGCTCGCCACCTGAACACCATGCGCGGTCTCTACGTCTTTGCGCTGATCGGGGCAGGGGCCTTCACCTTCCTGCCGGGCCGCCTGATGAACCGGCTCGCCTTTCACGGCGATCATCCCTTGCTGGGGTATGCGGCGGTCGGCGCGGCGGTTCTGTTCGCCCTCTTTGTCGCCGCGAAGGCCTTTCCGGGTTTTGCGCGCCGCCTTGGCCTGTCCGCTTGACCGCCGCCGGGTTGAGCCAGGCTGCAACCTTCGACGCCTTGAAGCTTTTTCATTCCTGCGCCATTGATGGAATTCGTGCGTAAGGAGACAGCATATGCGCTGGGAAGGCCGCCGACAGAGTTCGAACATCCAGGACATGCGCGGCAAACGCTCCCGCCGCACTTCCGGGTATTCCCCCCGACCGCGTGTGCGCATTCCCTCCGGCGGCCGCACCATGCGCGCCGGCGGCGGCGGGATAGGCGGCATCGTCTTGCTGGTCGTCCTGTTCTTCGTGCTGCGCTCCTGCGGTATCGATCCTCTCGCGATCCTGGCGGGGAGCGGCGGCTCCAACCCGTTCGATCAGGTTGCGCCGAGAACACAGACCAGCGCGCCAACCGGCACGACACGCACCGATCAGACGACTCAGTTCGTCGCGACTGTGCTCGCCGAGACGGAAGATGTCTGGGGCGGTATTTTCGAGGCAAACGGCAAGCGTTATCCGGAACCGGTCCTCGTCCTCTTCGAAGGGCAGGTTTCGTCCGCCTGCGGTTACGCCAGCGCGGCATCCGGCCCGTTCTACTGTCCGGGCGACAAGAAGCTTTATCTCGATGTGTCGTTCTTCGACGAACTGGCGCGTCGCTTCAAGGCTGCCGGCGACTTCGCCCAGGCCTATGTCGTCGCGCATGAGGTCGGCCACCATGTCCAGAACGTCATTGGCGTCCTGCCGGAGTTCAATCGCATGCGCCGCACGATGAGCGCGGCCGAAGCGAATGCGATGTCTGTCCGCGTGGAACTGCAGGCCGATTGCTTCGCCGGCATCTGGGGGCATTTCACGGCGCAGAAAGGGCTGCTTGAAGCCGGCGACCTGGAGGAGGCGCTCAACGCCGCGACACAGATCGGCGACGATGCAATCCAGCGCCGGACGCAGGGCTATATCGTTCCCGAGAGCTTCAACCACGGCACGTCGGCACAGCGCCGCGACTGGTTCAATCGCGGCTTCCAGTCCGGCCGGCTGCAGGATTGCGACACGTTCAACAATCCTGTCTGACGACTTCGCATGGCGAAGCCGAAGGAAACCGACCTCTATCCGCCGGTCAAGAAATTGCTCGAGGAGCAGGGCTACGAGGTCAAGTCCGAGATCGGCGCAGCGGATGTCGTCGGGGTCCGAGGTGACGAGCCGCCGCTTGTCGTTGAACTGAAGACGGGGTTCACCCTGTCGCTCTTCCATCAGGCGATCGACCGGCTGGCGATTACCGACACGGTCTATGTGGCTGTGCCGCGCGGAAGCGGCCGCGCATTCCTTTCATCGCTGAAATCCAACCTGAAACTCTGCCGCCGGCTGGGTCTCGGTCTGATCACCGTGCGCATGGAGGACGGGTTCACGGAAATCCACCTCGATCCCGGCCCCTATGCGCCGCGCAAAAGCAAAGCGAAATCGACGCGCTTGCTCCGCGAATTCGCCCGCCGTGTCGGAGACCCCAATCTCGGCGGATCGAATCGTACGACGATCATGACCGCCTACCGGCAGGATGCCATGCGCGTCGCGGCGTATCTCGGCGAGGCCGGCCCTTCCAAGGCGTCCCACGTTGCCAGGGAAACCGGGGTTACCCGTGCGCGCACGATCATGGCCGACGATCACTATGGCTGGTTCGAGCGCGTCGAACGCGGGGTCTATCGCCTCAGCCCGAAAGGAGAGAAGGAGTCAGGCGATCAGGACCAGCCTTGATCGCCGGGCAACCAACTCGCCGCACATTACTTTTCATATGGCTGTGTTAATCTGCATGGCACGGGAGGAGAGCATGGCCCTGATTGCGCGTACCATTGTCGTCGTGACCGGTATCGCCGGTGCAGCGGTGACGTCGCAGGCGCCGGAATTCACCCAGCAATATCGCCAGCGCCTTGGCGGCGCTTTGCAGGAATTGCGCACGATCGTCGAGGATTTCGACGCCGACGCCAACCGCAGCGACCTGTCGCGGCAGGAAGCGCTGAGCCGTTACCGCGCCTCCGCCGACACTTTCCTGCGTGAGCGCGGCATGTCTATCGGCAAGGCGATCCACCGCTATGAGAGCCTGCAGCGCCAGGCTGTCCGCTTCGAGACATGGCCGGACTTCGCTCGGCCTGCCGCGCTGATCGGCGAAAGCGACCCGACGCTTGTCCATGGTGCATGGCAGGAATTCAGGCCTGGCGTGCCCTTGACGGTGACGGGCGCGATCTGGGCCGCCCTTGGCTTCCTCGCGGCCGCGCTTTTGGCCCAGGGTGGCCGCATCGTCGGCCGCGGCACGGCGGGCGCCGCGCGCCGTCGCGGCGTCCCTGCCACGCGGCAGGGCAAGGCGGCCTATGCCGGCGAGATGCTCGGCGGCGCGCCGGAAGTGCTGCCCGATCCGGACGGCCCCACCGTCGATGACGGGCGCCATATTCGACGATGAATGTCCGGCGATGAACGCCCGGCGGTTTGTCAGGTCTTGTCCGGCATGCAAACGCGAATGCGGTGCCCGTCCGGATCGATGGCGACGAAGGTCAGGCCGAAGACCGTGTCGTGCAACGCCTGCTCGATCGCGATTCCCGCCGCTGACCACCGATCGTGCAACGCTCGGACCTCGTCTTCGGCGGGAACCATGAAAGCGATCTCGCTGCGGTGCCCGGCACCGTCGGAGACAAAATCCCGGGCGGCGGTCGACCACAGTCCGAGGCTGGTCCCGTTCTCGAAATCGAAGGCGGCGTAGGTCGGGAAGACTGCGGTCGGCGCGGTCTCGAACAGCGTTTCGTAGAATGCGGCGCTTTTCGCTGGATCCTCCACATAGAGGAGGACGAGGTTCGGTGTCGGCATGATCTGGCTCCTGTTTCGGGGCCGCTATCGCATGACGAAGCGCCGGAACGTGTCAGGAGAGATTTGCTTTGACCGGTCTCTAGTCCGCCTTTCCATCCTTGTGCACCACCTCCACCGGCGTGCGCATGATGACCTCGCGATGCGGGAAGGGGATGTTGATATCGGCCGCCTTGAAGGCGTCCCACAACGCCAGCAGCACCTGGCCGCGAATATTGGTCAGCCCGCCCTGCGGATCGGTAATCCAGAAGCGCAGCTTGAAATCGATTGAAGACGATCCGAATGCTGTCATCCAGCAGACCGGCTTCTTGTTGGCCACCACGCGCTCGACGGATTGCGCCGCCTCGATGGCGATGCGGATCACCTCATGCGGGTCGCTGTCATAGGAAACGCCGAAATCGACGTCGAGGCGGACAAACTTGTCGGAGAACGACCAGTTGATGACCTGCTGGGTAATCAGATCCTCGTTCGGGATCAGATATTCGCGCCCGTCGCGGGTGATCACCGAGACGAAGCGGGCCCGCAATTCGCGGATCCATCCGAACGTGTCGCCCAGTTCGATCGTGTCGCCCGGCTTGATCGACTTGTCGGCAAGGATGATCACGCCGGAGATGAAATTCGACACCACTTTCTGCAGCCCGAAACCGAGCCCGACGCCGACCGCGCCGGAAAAAACCGTAAGCGCGGTCAGGTCGACGCCGATGGCGTTGAGCGCGATCATCCCCGCCAGCACGGTGAGCGTGATGCTCACCACCTTGCCGGCCAGCACCTTGAAAGAGGGCGACAGGTCCGACGAGGTGGCGATGAGGCTGGCGATGAAGCTGCCGGCGATATGCGCTACCCAGAGCAGCACCGTCGTCACCGCGATAGCGCGGAGCACGAACAGCGCCGACAGCCGGAAATCGCCCAGATTGACCGCCAGACCATCCAGGAATGTCTGCGCCTCGTCGCGCACGTCAAGGACGCCGACGGCGACATAGACAAAGATGCAGAAGGCCACGAATCGGGCCAGCGAACGGCTGCGGATGATCCGTGTCAGCACGGAGGCGGCGAGCCATGTGAAGCCGAGCACCAGCGCCAGCGAAAGCATGTAGCTGCGGCTGGGCCATGTCATCATCAGGATCGCTTCCCGGGCAACCGCCAGGAAGACGAGGAACATCACCCATTCGGTGCGTCGCATGAAGGCGATGATGACGCGCAGCAGCCCCGGATTGCCCTTGATCTGGCGCGCTCTCTCTTCGAGCGCAGGCTCGATCTTCAGCGAAAGCAGATAGGCGACGCCGAAACAGGCGGCGATGATCAGGAACTGGTAGAGCGTCCAGGGTTGCGCGACATAGCCTTGCAGCAAGCGGAGGAAATCCCCCAGCCGCTGGCCCCATTCGGTGATGTCGTAGCTTTCCATGATCCGAGATTAGAGCATCCGGCGGATATGGAAAGCTTTTCGGGGCGTTAGCGCTCGGCCAGCGCCTCTTCGCCGCGCTTTTCGCGGATAAGATTCAGGAAGCGCTTGAACAGATAATGGCTGTCCTGCGGGCCGGGCGAAGCTTCCGGGTGGTGTTGCACCGAGAAGACGGGCTTGCCATCGACCGCCAATCCGCAGTTCGAGCCGTCGAACAGCGAGATGTGCGTCTCGGTCACGCCTGCCGGCAGGGAACCGGAATCGACCGCGAAGCCATGGTTCATCGACACGATCTCCACCTTGCCGGTGGTGTGGTCCTTGACCGGATGGTTGGCGCCATGATGGCCCTGGTGCATCTTCACGGTCTTCGCGCCCAGCGCCAGCGCCAGCATCTGGTGGCCAAGGCAGATGCCGAAGACCGGTATCCCGGTATCGAGCAAATCCTTGATCGTCGGCACGGCGTATTCTCCGGTCGCTGCCGGGTCGCCCGGACCGTTCGACAGGAAGATGCCGTCGGGATTGAGCGCCAGCACGTCTTCGGCTGTCGCCGTGGCCGGCAATACCGTGACCTTGGTGCCCAGACCGGCCAGAAGCCGCAGGATGTTGCGTTTCACGCCATAGTCGAGCGCGACGATGTGCATATCCCCGTCGCCGACCGAATACGAGCCGTAGCCCTTGTCCCACTCCCATGGCGTCTCGTCCCATGTCGAGGACTGTCCCGAGGTGACTTCCTTCGCAAGATCGAGGCCGACCAGTCCGCCCCAGGCCTTTGCGCGCGCTTTCAGCGCGTCGATGTCGAATTGCCCGGACGGTTCGTGCGCCAATACGGCGTTCGGCACGCCGTGCTCGCGGATATGCGCCGTCAGCGCGCGCGTATCGATGCCCGAGAGCGCGACGATGCCGCGCGCCTTCAGCCATGCGTCGAGATGTTCGGAGGCCCGGTAGTTCGAAGGCTCGGTGATATCGGCCTTGAAGATCGCACCGACGGCACCCGCCCTGCGCGCCGGGTTCAGATCTTCGAGATCCTCGTCATTCGTGCCGATATTGCCGATATGCGGGAAGGTGAAGGTGACGATCTGTCCGGTATAGGACGGGTCGGTCAGGATCTCCTGATATCCCGTGATGGCCGTGTTGAAGCAGACTTCCGCTTCCACGGCGCCGGTTGCGCCAAAGCCCTTGCCTTCCAGAACAGTCCCGTCGGCGAGAACGAGGAGGGCGGTCGGCTTGGCAATCGTCCATGCGGTTTCGGTTTGTGTGGTTTCGGGTGCGGCGGGGTCGGTCATGGGGCTCTCGGAACAGTGATTGGGGGGCATCTTGCCGTAGCGGGCCTGTAACACCATATCTAGGCGCTGGAAACACCGGGTGCGAGCTGATCACAGGGCCGCAAATGGCGGTGAGGCGTTCGTAGCGATTTGTGGCTTTTTTGTGATCCGCCAGTGATCACATTCTGGCTGTGGATAAAAAAACGAAGCAAATTCAACACGTTATAGGCTTTGGTCGCTCTTGCTTTGCGCTTTGAACGGCGCTATGGTCCGGCGACCATCAAGGAGTTTTTTACGATGCGCGATGCGATTCAAGCTGCGCTCAAGGATGCTCAAAAAAACCAGGACAATACACGTATTTCTACACTGCGCCTGATCTGCGCGGCGGTGAAGGATCGTGATATTGCCAACCGGGCCGCAGGCAAGGATCCCGTCTCCGACAGCGAGATATCGGATATCCTGACCAAGATGGTCAAACAGCGGCGCGAGTCGGCCTCGACCTACGAGCAGTCCGGGCGTCTCGAACTTGCCGAGCAGGAGCGCAGTGAATCCGCGGTAATCCTGGAGTTTCTGCCGAAGCAGATGTGCGAGGAGGAAGTTCAGCAGGCTTGCCAGAACGTCGTCCAGGAAACAGGCGCCGAAGGTCTGCGCGATGTTGGCAAATGCATGTCGACGCTCAAGCAGCGCTTTGCCGGCCAGATGGATTTCGCCAAGGCGAGCGGCGTCGTCAAGACGATGCTTCGCCAGTAGCCGCGCGGATCAATCCTGGAAAAACAGGGACCATGCGAGCGGCAACAGGATTGCCGTCGCCAGCGCATTGAGCCCCATGGCGAGGCCCGAAAACGCGCCAGCCACCTCATCGACCTGAAGCGCCCGTGCCGTACCGATGCCATGCGCGGTCGTCCCCATGGCGAATCCGCGCGAGGCCCAGTCCTTCACGCCGACGGCGTTGAGCACGAGCGGGCCGAGCGCCGCACCAAGTATTCCGGTCGCTATGACCAGAACCGCGGTCAGGGAGGGAAGTCCGCCCAGGCTTTCGGATATCCCCATCGCAACCGGTGCTGTGACCGATTTCGGACCGATCGAGATGATCGTTTGAGTTCCCGCGCCGAGCAGCCAGGCGATCGCCATCGCGCTCGCGGACGCAAAGATCGATCCGGTCAGCAAGCTGATCGCTATGGCGAGAGCGGATTTCCGAACCCGATGAAACTGCCTGTAGAGCGGAATGGCGAGCGAGACGGTTGCCGGGCCGAGAAGGAAGTGCACGAACTGCGCACCCTCGAAATATGTCTCGTAGGAAGTGCCGGTCACGAGCAGGATCGAGACCAGCGCCACGACGGCGATCAACACCGGATTGAGCAACGGGTTCGTCCCGGCGCGCTTGTAGATCCACATGCCTGCCTGATAGGCGACAAGCGTTAGCGTCAGGTGCAGCAGCGGGCTGGCGGACAGATAGACCCAGACATCCTGAATCCCTGTTTGCACTGTTTCATGCATCATCCTGATTTCCCCCGCGTTTTGCCGTCAGTGTCTGCATGAGAAGGCCGGTCACCGCGACGGTTGCCACGGTCGAAATGACCAGCGCTGCGGAGACCGCGAGACCGTCATTCGCAAGCAGGCCGAGATGCACCATGATGCCCGTTCCCGCCGGTACGAACAGCAATGACAAGTTGGAGAGAAGCGCACGTGACACGGTGTCGAGATCGTCCGGAACCGAGCGGCGCACCGACAGCCCGGCGAAAAGCAGGACCATGCCCATCACCGGACCGGGCACGGGAAGTTCGAAGAACGCAACAAATGCTTCGCCGATGAGTTGGCACAGGAAAATCAAGGTCAGGTAATTCAGCATCGCGCCGCTCCGTTGTCGTGAATATCCTGACTCACCGGGCCGGATTTGTCGCGCATTGGGCAATCCCGATCGAAAGTGACGTTGCGGGAAGTAAACGCAATGTTTGCTTTTTTCTGGGAGGTTGGTGCGAACAACAGGAAAAGTCGCACCCGGAAAAACATCATGCCAGCGTCCCGTATTGCCGATGACAAGTCCGCTCCGCGGGGAGTGGCACGCACATATATCAACTTGCGCAACGGCTTCATGAAGACCGGCGGCATGGTGCTCGATATATCTTCGGGTGGCGTGGATGTGGAAATGCACAACACCTCCGGCATGAATTTCGGAGACAAGGTCGAACTGCATTCCGAAGAGATCGGCTATATCGATGGAATGATCCGCTGGGTAAAACCGCGCCGGATCGGCATCGAATTCGACCGCACCACGAACAATGCCGCCAAGGTGGCGGCTTTCCTGAAAAACGCACAAATCTGAAGTGCCTTTCGCGTAGCTCCTGTGAATAGCGGGAAAGCACGCAGGCATCCTTGGCCTCGGATCGGTCGGCCCTGTATAGAGGGGCAGAATCCCGAAAAGGCCGACGATGCGTTTTCCGCAATCCTTCCTCGACGAAATCCGCGATCGCGTTCCCATCTCGGACGTGATCGGCAAACGCGTGGCGTGGGACAAGCGCAAGACGAACGCGTCGCGTGGCGACTACTGGGCGTGCTGCCCGTTCCATGGCGAGAAAACGCCGAGTTTCCACTGCGAGGACAAGAAGGGCCGCTATTACTGCTTCGGCTGCGGCGTGAAGGGTGATCACTTCCGCTTCCTGACCGAACTGGAAGGTGTGTCCTTTCCGGAGGCCGTGCAGCAGATCGCCGATCTCGCCGGCGTGCCGATGCCCGAACGCGATCCTGAAGCGGAGCGCCGCGAGGAAATACGCGCCACGCTGCATGATGTCATGGAGATGGCGGTCGTCTTCTTTGAAAGCCAACTGCAGCTCTCCGGAGGCGCAAAGGCGCGGGCCTATCTGCGCGACCGGGGCCTTTCGGGCGCGACTCAGAAGAAGTTCCGCCTGGGCTACGCGCCGGACAGCCGTAACGCTTTGAAGGAGCATCTCGCGCAGAAAGGTGCGTCCAAGGAGCAGATCGAGGCATGCGGCCTTGTCGTCTTCGGAGAGGATATTCCGGTTTCCTTTGACCGTTTCCGCGACCGCATCATGTTTCCGATCGAAGATGCGCGGGGGCGGACGATCGCGTTTGGCGGGCGCGCCCTGTCGCCGGACGTGCCCGCGAAATATCTCAATTCCCCGGAAACAGACCTCTTTCACAAGGGCAATGTCCTTTACAATTTCCGTCGTGCCCGCGAGGCGGTGCGCGAGGCGGGCACAGTGGTCGTCGCTGAAGGCTACATGGATGTGATCGCCCTCGATCAGGCCGGCTTCTCCAATGCTGTTGCACCGCTCGGGACCGCGCTGACCGAAAACCAGCTTGCACTGTTATGGCGGGTTACGCCCGAGCCGGTTCTTTGCTTCGACGGCGACAAGGCGGGTTTGCGCGCGGCCTGGCGTTCGCTCGATCTTGCTTTCCCGGGGCTCCAGCCGGGGCGGTCGGTGCGATACGCCCTGCTGCCGGAGGGCAAGGATCCCGACGATCTCGTCAAGGCCGGCGGGCACGAGGCCTTCGAGGCGGTGCTGAAATCTGCAAAGCCGCTCGCAGACATGCTGTGGTCGCGAGAGACGCAGGGCCGTGTCTTCGATACGCCCGAGCGTCGCGCCGAACTCGAAAAGCAGTTGCGCGAGGCGACGAGCCAGATCAAGGACGAAAGCGTGCGGCGTCACTACGGCCAGGCAATGCGCGAGCGTATCGCGGCGCATTTCGGTGCGCCGTCTTCGGGCGGCAAGGGACGTGGAAAAGGCAATCGCGATCGTTATGGCCGGTCTTCGGGGCGGGGCGGCATGAGTGGCGGCCGCCTGGCGATCTCCGAAAGCCTGACGCGGTCGCGCCTGCTGACCACTGGCGGAGTGGACATGCCGTTGCGCGAGGCAGCGCTTGTTTCGACGGTCCTTTGGCACCCGGATCTGCTGGCGGACCATTTCGACGATTTTGCCGTGCTTGAACTCGACCATGGCGGATTGGAGCGATTGCGCAGCGCCATCCTCGATGCCTGCGCCACCGGCCGCCCGAGAAGTCGCGACGCGCTGTTGGAGCATCCTGCGCTGGTTTCGCAGGCGTCGACGGTCGCTGCACTGGACCAGTTGATACGCCGCGCCCGCTTGTGGACGGCGACGGGCGAGGCGGCGCATGAGGATGCGCTCGAGGGGTTCCGCCAGGCGTTGCATCTTCATCGCAGGTCCCGAACCCTGCGGCGGGAGTTGCGTGCAGCCGAGGCCGCGCTCGGCACTGACGCCAGCGATTTCAACTTTGGACGTCTGGCGGATATCCGCAAGGAGATCGACGAGACGGAATCACTGGAGGCGCTGGTCGAGGGATTCGGCGTCTCATCCGGCCGTCCGACGCGCTCTTTCTAGTGATTCGCGCACAGTACCCGCTTTTTTGACTGATTCGGCTGCTCGGGTGTTGACGCACGCCCGATTCGCGGGAATCAAGGGCGGTCCGGGCTGCCTCCCGAAAATTATTGTCAGTTTGGGGATTCGTTTTTCGCCGCGTCGTGTTGGATTGGCGCGAATAACGCCTAGATTAGGGGTAATTGGCAATTAACAACCTTCGCATAATCCTGACCCCGGGGATATCGGGATCGGAAATGCGACGTTCACCGAACAGGTGGGCTTCACGAGGCGGGATCAGGGCCCTGGATCACCGTCGCCGGAGATGAAGGCTTTCATGGCAACCAAGACCAAAGAAAAGACCGAAAGTGAAACCACGCCGGAGCACGCGCCCGATGGGCCGCTCCTGGACCTGAGCGCAGACAGCGTCAAGAAGATGCTGCGCCTCGCGAAAAAGCGTGGCTATGTGACCATGGACGAGCTGAACGCCGTTCTGCCGTCGGAAGAGGTCACGTCCGAGCAGATCGAGGACACGATGTCCTCGCTGTCGGAGATGGGGATCAATGTTGTCGAGGACGACGAGGTCGAAAGCGACAACGACAACGATTCCGACAATGAAACCTCGAGTGACGACAACGAAGGCTCCACCGAACTGGCGACGACGACCGGCAGCGCCGTTACGACGACCGTCAAGAAGAAAGAGCCGACCGACCGGACCGACGATCCCGTGCGCATGTATCTGCGCGAGATGGGGACGGTCGAATTGCTGTCGCGCGAGGGCGAGATCGCCATCGCCAAGCGGATCGAGGCCGGCCGCGAGACGATGATCGCCGGTCTGTGCGAAAGCCCGCTGACCTTCCAGGCGATCATCATCTGGCGCGAGGAACTGAACGAAGGCAACATCCTCCTGCGCGACATCATCGACCTGGAGGCGACCTATGCCGGCCCCGAGGCCAAGCAGGCGCCCAAGGTGCCGACGCCGGAAGAGATCGAGCAGGCCAAGAAGGAGCGCGAGGAAAAGGAACGCGCATTGCGTCAGCCGCGCCGCTCCGACGACATCACCGATGTCGGCGGCGAGGGCCAGCAGGAAGACGATGACGACGACGAGGACGAGGTCAACCTGTCTCTCGCCGCGATGGAGGCGGAACTGCGCGAGGGCGTCATGGAGACGCTCGACACCATTGCCTCGACCTATGCGAAGCTGCGCAAGCTGCAGGACCAGCACGTCGAAAGCTCGCTGTCGGATTCCGACAGCGACGCCCTGTCGCCGAGCCAGCAGAAGCGCCTGAAGCAGCTCAAGGACGAATTGATCACCGACGTGAAGTCGCTCTCGCTGAACAATCAGCGCATCGAGGCTCTCGTCGAACAGCTCTATTCGATCAACAAGCGTCTCGTGCAGAACGAGGGCCGTCTTCTGCGCCTTGCCGAAAGCTATGGCGTGTCGCGCGAAGAATTCCTTCTGCGCTACCACGGCTCCGAACTGGACCCGAACTGGGTCGATACGGTCTCGGGCCTGACGGCGCGCGGCTGGCGCGAATTCGCCAAGGAACTGGCGGCAATCGACGAATTGCGTTCCGAAATTCAGGAACTCTCGACCGAAACCGGCATCTCGATCGCGGAATTCCGCAAGATCGTCAACCAGGTCCAGAAGGGCGAGCGCGAAGCGCGTATCGCCAAGAAGGAGATGGTCGAGGCCAACCTGCGGCTCGTGATCTCGATTGCGAAGAAATACACGAACCGGGGCCTGCAATTCCTTGATTTGATTCAGGAAGGCAATATCGGCCTGATGAAGGCCGTCGACAAGTTCGAGTATCGCCGCGGCTACAAGTTCTCGACTTATGCGACGTGGTGGATTCGCCAGGCGATCACCCGTTCGATCGCCGACCAGGCCCGCACGATCCGCATCCCGGTGCACATGATCGAGACGATCAACAAGATTGTCCGCACCTCGCGCCAGATGCTGCACGAGATCGGCCGCGAGCCGACGCCGGAAGAACTGGCCGAAAAACTCGCCATGCCGCTCGAAAAGGTCCGCAAGGTCCTCAAGATCGCCAAGGAGCCGATCTCGCTCGAAACGCCGGTCGGCGACGAGGAGGACTCGCATCTCGGCGATTTCATCGAGGACAAGAACGCGGTCCTGCCGATCGACGCCGCCATTCAGGCGAACCTGCGCGAAACGACCACGCGGGTTCTGGCATCGCTCACACCGCGCGAGGAGCGCGTGCTGAGGATGCGCTTCGGCATCGGCATGAACACCGACCACACGCTTGAGGAGGTCGGCCAGCAGTTCTCGGTCACCCGCGAACGTATCCGCCAGATCGAGGCCAAGGCGCTCCGCAAGCTCAAGCACCCGAGCCGCTCGCGGAAGCTCCGGAGCTTCCTCGACAGCTAGTTTTACGAAAGGGCGCCATACGGCGCCCTTTTTTGTTCGGCATGTCTTTGCGATGCTCACCGTCTGGTACAACACGCGCTGCCCGGTATGCGACGCCGGTATCAATCGACAGAAAAGCCGATTGATCGAGGCCGTAAAAGCGGGCCGCGTCGAGTTTTGTGACATCAATCTGGAGCCGGACATTCTTGCCGGTCACGGAGCGTCGTTGAATGACGTGCGCCGGCGCCTCCACGCGACTGACGGCGAAGGCAATCTCCTGGTCGGGGCCGATGTCGCGATTGCGATCTGGCGCACCACGCCCGGCGAGGGCTGGATCGCGTCTCTGCTCGGCAACAGGGTCGTGCTCCCGGTGACCCGCGTCGCCTATGACCGGTTCGCCGATATTCTCTACGCGTGGAACCGCCGAAACGGGCGCTGGTAGGGGAAGGGCAGCGACCCCGCCGAGGGTCAGGCGAACTCTCGGGTTGCGCGCGTGACCGAGAAACACGGCCTCGAAATCACCTTGTTTTTCGCGTTGGCGGCAAGTTGATTTCAATCATGCCCTTTCGCCATGTAGTGATCGCGCGATGCAGCAGGATACCGATAGACAGGGACGATATGCGCGCTGGGGTGTTCCCGCCTCGGTGGCGGCGCATGTGCTTGTCATCGCCCTGCTGATCTTCGGCCTGCCATTGCCGGAGTTCGACCGCGAAGAGCCGGAGGCGATCGCCGTCGAACTGGTCCCGCCGCCAGAACCCGAGGCGCCGGAACCTGAGGCCGAAGAGCCTGAGGAGGAAGAGGCGGAGCAGGCCGCCGAAGAAGCGCCGCCTCAGCCGCCCGAAGACGCTGCGGGAGAAGAACAGGCAAGCGCCGAGCCGATCCAGGTTCTGCGGCCGGTTTTCGAATTCGGCGAGGAGGATACCGGCCCGCGCGAAACGCAGGATGGAAATTCGTCCACCGACTCCGAAACCGACGACACATCGCTCGAACCGGAACCGGCCGAGATCGACGAGGCCGCCGCGCCGATTCCGGAACCGAAGCCCCCGGTCGAACTGACGGAGGCCCGCACGCTTTTCTCGCGTGCGGTTACCGACGATCCGGTCGCGATGGCCGCGATGGGATCGTTGTCGCGCGGCGAACGCGGTGCTGAACTGTGCACAACGGAATTGCGAGAACAGCTTCGCCGCGTGTCGCCGCTTTACTGGCCGGACCTTCTGCCGGCCTATCGGCTTGGTTCCGGGACGGCGATCGAGGTTCGCGAGGCGGCGTTCCGGGCAGGCGGTGTCTGGTACAATCTCAGCTTCCGCTGCGATCTTGACGAAGACGCCACCCGCGTCCGGTCATTCGCCTTCGATGTTGGTGCGCCGATCCCGCGTGAGCAGTGGCGGGCGAGGGGGTTCCCGGGCGGCTGAGCATGAAGGCCGTGCCCGCGACATAAGCGCCCAACGCTATGGGGCGTGGTGGTATTCCGGCCCGGGCCGAACGATATGCGCCTCACCGCACCGGCGGAACGCCCTGAAATTTCGGAGACACGCTCCAGATGCAATCGCTCGCCAATCTTCTCGACCAGCTTCCCTGGAGCATCGTCATCATCGCCTGCCTGACCCTCGGTCTCGCGCCGTTCGTTCCTGAGCCGCATATCTGGGAAAAGCTGAAAATGCTGATGGCCGGTACGCTCGCCAGACCGATCGACATCTTCGACCTCCTCATGCACGCCGCCCCATTTCTCGTGGCCGCGCTCAAGCTCGCGACGCCATTGATGGCCGCGAAATAGAATTGAATCGATACGGCGAAAAGTTCGGCTAACCTGCCGATTTCGCGGGTTTTTGATGCAACTTTGACTTGAAGCGCCGCGTACCCTCTGCAACGATGACGGGGTGGGGGATGCGCAATGGCAACCGCGCCGGAACCGAAGATCAGTTCGCGGGAAGACCTTGAAGGCTGGTTGAAAGACAAGCCGGACGAATGGGCGCAGGCGATTGCCGCGCGCGCGGCCTTGCGTGTGTTTCCGCTGGTACTGCCAGTCGCCGACTTGAAGGGCGGGGAGAACTTGATTCTCCAGTCTTTCCGCGCAAACTTTATATCATGGGCCGGGCGCAAATATCCGGCCAATGATATGGCCGCCTTCGCCGCCGCCGATGCCGACGCCGCCGCCTTCGACGCCGCTGACGCCGCCGCCTTTGACGCCGCCGCCTTTGACGCCGCCGCCGCCGCCTTCGCCGCCGCCGCCGCCGACGCCGCCGCTGACGCCGCTGACGCCGCCTTCGCCGCCGCCGCCGCTCAAGGTCAAACTTGGGCGGCAATTGCGGCCGACTGCCATTGGCTCACAGAATTCGAGGGTAACCTCATCGATCAGCAATTGTGGCTGTTCGATGTTAGAGATCACGAGAACTACGCGGCTAATCTGCCCGACTGGGCACGTCGTCCGCTGGACGCCTTCGCGTCTCGGAAGTCCACTTCGGACGACCCGTTTCGCCTTATCGCGGATTGGTATCGCGCGATCATCGGCAACCTCAAGGGGCGGGATCCGCGCAGCCTGTTCGGCGAAGGCGCCGACGTTGAACTGGCCACCCAGCCGGCCGCCTTCTGGACGGCCTCCGAAGACCGCTCGGCCGGGCAGATCATGGAGGAGATCGCGGATATTGTTGGTTGGGCTAGCGCGAGCACAGCCGAATATCCCGAGCAAGACGACGAAACCATCACCGAACAGCGGCCGGCCCCTTTCCAGTTCCAATGGCGCAACAACCGGATCGGAGCGATACCTCCGGCAGCGGATGCCATCGACAACGATTTCGCAGCCGATCTGTTGGAGGAGGTAAGGGAAAAGGCGACTGACTTGGCTCAGCGCCTCGGTCGTGCCAATGCAGACCCTCGCGTCACCGCTTCTGTCGGTAAACTCCTGGGTGCGCTTCCTTCAGACCTTTCCGGGATACGCCCGGGGGTCTTGCGATCGAGGTCGCGATCGATTGAGGCGGACGCGTCGGCCTTTTCACGAAACGAGGAAGAGCTGTTTCCTGACGCCGTCGCCGGAATGGTCGATCTGTCGGACACACTACGCGACCTGCTGGGATGCTTCCCGGTTGTGCGTGACATAGAGGCGGAGGTGCTGGCGCTCGATCTTGTCGGCGCCGATCTGGATGCGGTGAAATCCGGTCTCGACGATGTCCTGGACATTATCGGGGAAGCCGATGACCTCGCCGACGAAAGCGCGATAGCCGCACTGCACACGATGGAGGAAATCTCCTCCGAAGCGGCGTCCGGTTCTGTGCGGGAAAAAAGAACCGCCGAATACGCGTTGGTCGTCCGTAACCTTGCGAGCGTCGTGCTGCGTGAAACACGACGTTACGCGGGCGATGCGGCTGGGAGCGTGCGCAAGGGATCGCTGGCCGGGCTGGAGAAAGGGAGCGAAGCGGCAGTCAAGGCCGGCCTCGCCTATCTGGCCGCGAATCTGGCCGGCCCGGTCGTGGGACTCGGAATGTTCATCGCGTCATTCGTGCCCTTGGGAAGAGCCGCGAAAACCATCGCGGAAAACCAGTCTGAAGCGGCCGGACCAGATGCGGCCGGGGAAGAAGATTCCGCCGATGAAGCGCCGTAAGACGGCATCATCCGGTGGATGAAGGTTCCGTAAATGGCTGGCAATGCATTGATTTGTCTTAAAAATCGCCTTTCAATTCGACGCTCTATCGACCGACTTCCGCCCTTCCGTACTCTTGTCCGGCTGAACCTTATCGGAGAACGAGGCACATGCAATGGGCCGCCATCATCGAGAGCAACCGCGCCGCGCTTCTGCGCGTCGTCGTGGCGCTGCTCGATCTTGCCGGTCTGACGGAAGACGGAAAAATGCGGCGGCAGTTGCGCAACTATCTGACGCGCATCCTGCGGCCCGCCGAATCCGCCGCCCGCCGGTTGATCGTGATCGCCGCGCGCGATCTGGTTGTCGATGTGCGCCCCTCGCGCTCCGTCATCGGGGCATCAGGGGCCCGTCAGCGAGGGCGAAGCCCGAAGCTTACGGACGGGACAAAGACTGCCTTTCCCCTGCTCGATCCGCTGAAGAACTTCGCCCCCCGGCGCAGATACTCACGCTCGGTCCCGCGCATCCTCTTTCTCGACGGGCCAACCCCGCCACCGCTTCCGCCGATCCCGTCGGACAACGACATGGTCGACGCGACGGGCGTTTGTCGCCGGCTTGCCGCGGTCAGGCGCGCGCTCGACGATATCGACGCCCAGGCACGCCGCCTGGCGCGCTGGCGGGCGAGGCGCGACCGTAAGCCATACCGTATCGGACGGCTCTCCCCCATGCGTCCGGGTTACCCGCCGGGCCGCCGCAAGCGGCAGATCCACGAGGTCGACGAGATCCTGAGGAACTGTCACCTGCTGGCCCTGCACGCCCTCTCGCCCAACTCGTCTTGAACGGGGGGAAATCGCAGGCCTGACGAGCCGGTCTCGATGGCGAGGCGCGGCGGCGATGCCGCGCGCTATGCCGCCGGCCGTCTTGCGAACAGCATCAGCAGGCCGAAGGCGATCATCGTCGCGCCGCTGATACGGTTGAGCCATTGCGTGGCGCTGGTCCGGCTCGCCATCCGGCCGATATGCCGTCCGGCCAGCGCGTAGAGCGCGGCGGCCGTCAGTTCCAGCAAGAGGAAGAGCGCCCCCAGCACCGCGAAGCTCGCCAGATAGCGCCCGGGCTCGACGAATTGCGGAAAGAAGGCCGTGAAGATCAGGATCGCCTTCGGGTTGCCGATGCCGACGAGGAATTCCTGGCGGAAAAGCTGTGGCGTCGGCGGCCGGGTCGCCATCGCGGCTTCGATGCTTGTCCGCGCGCCGCCACCGCGCATCATCCTGACCCCGAGCCAGATCAGATAGGCCGCGCCGCCCCATTTGACGATCGCGAAGGCATGCGCCGACGCCGCCAGCAGCGCGCCGAGACCGACGCCGGTGATCGCGATCAGGATCGCATAGGCGACCAGCCGGCCGAAGATGGCGACGACCGCCGCGCCGACGCCGGCCCGCGCCCCGTTGGTCAGCGCCAGCAGGTTGCTCGGCCCGAAGGTCAGGTTGAGCGCGAAACAGGCTGGAATGAAGAGCGCCAGCGTATGCGGGTTCATGCGTGCCTCGCCTCAGTTCGCCGCGATTTCGGGCAGTCGCCAGTCGATGGGCTCCAGCCCCTTGTCCTGAAGGAACGCGTTGGCCTTCGAAAACGGCTTCGAGCCGAAGAAGCCGTTATGGGCCGAAAGCGGCGAGGGGTGGGGCGACTTGATGATACAGTGCTTCGACGGATCGACGAAGGCGGCCTTTCTTTGGGCATACGCCCCCCACAGGATGAAGACAGCCGGCCGGTCGCGATCGTTGACGAGCCGGATCACGGCGTCGGTGAAACGCTCCCAGCCCTTGCCCTGGTGCGATGCGGCGCGGTGGGCCTCGACCGTCAGAACCGCGTTGAGCAGCAGGACGCCCTGCTTCGCCCAGGATTCCAGATTGCCGTGTCCTGGCGGGTCGATGCCCAAATCTGCCTTCAACTCCTTGTAGATATTGACCAGCGACGGCGGAATGCGCACGCCCGGGCGCACCGAAAAACACAGGCCGTGCGCCTGGCCCGGCCCGTGATAGGGATCCTGGCCGAGGATGACCACGCGCACGTCGTCCAGCGGCGTCGCGTCGAGCGCGTGGAACCACTCGGCTCCCGGTGGAAAAATGTGCTTCCCCGCCTGCTTCTCCGCGACGAGAAACTGTTTCAGCGCGGTCATGTATGGGCTGTCGAATTCGCCCTGCAGCGGCGTCAGCCAGCTTTCGTGCAATTTGACCATTGTCGATCGCCCTGTTCCATCCTGTCCGGATCGTCACACGGGCTTGTCCGCGATTCCAGTTTGCGGCGGCAACTTCCCCGGTTTTCGTTTTCGGGCAGACGGCAGGCGAATGATCGCTGGGCCCGCATGCGCCGATTGCCTTTGGTTGCTCGCGTCGATACCGTCCCGGTACCAAAAAGAAAGGTGCTCCATGTCTCCCGAATTTCTCGCAACGGCACTTGTCGTCGTTCTGGCGCCGGGCACGGGCGTCATCTACACGCTCGCCGTGGCGCTTGCGCGCGGTCGTCTCGCCAGCATTTGGGCGGCGTTCGGTTGCACGCTCGGGATCGTGCCCCACATGGTTGCCGCCATCCTCGGCGTTGCGGCAATCCTTCATGCAAGCGCCCTGTTGTTCCAGGCGGTGAAGTTCGCCGGCGTCGCCTACCTGCTCTGGCTGGCCTGGCAGACGATCAGGGATCGCGGCGCGCTGAAAGTGGAGGCGGGCAAGGAAGCGGGAAGCCTGCCGCGCATCGCCGTGACGGGCACGCTGATCAACATCCTCAATCCGAAACTGTCGATCTTCTTCCTCGCCTTCCTGCCGCAATTCGTCGATCCCGCGGCGGCAAGCCCGTTGGGCGCGATGGTGGAATTGTCCGCCGTCTTCATGGCGATGACCTTCGTTGTTTTCGCGGCTTACGGCTTCGTGGCCTCGGCAGTGCGTGACCGCATGCTGGCAAGCGCGCGGGTCATGGCGTGGATGCGCCGCGGCTTTGCCGCCGCCTTCGTTGCGCTGGGTGCGAAACTGGCCCTGACAACCGCCCGGTAATGCAGGCCACGCTGACGATAGAAACCAGCGGGCAGGGCTTGTACGAGTTCACCGACCGCGTGCATGCCTTCCTGCGGGAGGCGGGCGCCGGAGAAGGGCTTCTTACGGTTTTCGTGCGGCACACCTCCTGCTCCCTGCTGATCCAGGAAAATGCCGATACGGACGTGCAGCGTGACCTGCACGCGTTTTTTCGCCGCCTTGTCCCGCCTTCGACCGACCCGTCCATGAACTGGATCGTGCACACGATGGAAGGCCCGGATGACATGCCCGCCCATATCAAGGCGGCGCTGACGCAGACATCCATCGGCGTACCGGTAACGGGCGGCAGGCCCGTTTTCGGAACGTGGCAGGGGATCTACCTGTTCGAACATCGCGACCGGCGGCATCGCCGCGAGGTGGTTTTGCACCTCTCGACATGACCGATCGCTTGACGAAGAGTTTACCAGTCATCGCCGTTCAGATTGCGTTCAGCCGAAAAACGCCATGGTCCTGACACCCTTGATATTCTATATCGCCCCAGATCGAATGAATCCGGAGAATGACAAAGATGGCTGACACTTTCCTGACGCGCCGTTCCACGCTGCTGGCCGCAGCTGCATTCACAGCCGCTTCGGCCGTGCCGCTGACGGCTTTTGCGCAATCCGCACCGGCGGCTGCCGGCAGCGTCGACATGGACAAGCTTCTGGAGCCCGGCCCGCTCGAAGAACAGGTCGAAGGCGCCGAAGATGCGCCGATCACCGTGGTGGAATACGCTTCGATGACCTGTAGCCACTGCGCACATTTCCACAAGGAAACCTTCCCTGCCATCAAGGAAAACTACATCGACACCGGCAAGGTGCGCTTCATCCTGCGTGAGTTTCCCTTCGATCCTCGCGCCGCCGCCGCCTTCATGCTCGCGCGCTGCGCCCCCGAGGGGAAATACTTCGCCATGGTCGATGTGCTGTTCAAGCAGCAGCAAAGCTGGGCCTTCGTGGAGAATGCGCGTCCGCCGCTGGAAAATATCGCGAAGCTCGCCGGTTTTACACAGGAGAGCTTTCAGACCTGCTTGACCAATCAGAAGCTTCTGGATGACATCAATTCCATACGGGAGCGCGCCTCGGCGGAATTCGGCGTTAACGCCACGCCGACGTTCTTCATCAACGGAAAGAAATATTCCGGAGCCCTGACAGTTGACCAGATGTCGGCCATTTTCGACGACCTGCTGTAATGGCAGGTCCGCGCGCGCGCTTCGTCGCGTGCGCGGCCGACACTGTGGGCGGAGCCGCTGATGCGCTTCGAAAAACTCCGCCTTCTGGGCTTCAAGTCCTTCGTAGAGCCGACTGAATTCATCATCGAAAGCGGCCTGACCGGTGTGGTCGGGCCTAATGGATGTGGAAAGTCGAACCTTGTCGAGGCCCTGCGCTGGGTGATGGGTGAATCCTCCTACAAGAACATGCGCGCATCCGGCATGGATGACGTGATCTTTTCGGGGTCCGGCACGCGTCCTTCGCGCAATACCGCCGAAGTTTCCCTGTTCCTCGAAAATGCAGATCGCACCGCGCCGGCCGCATTCAATCAGGATGATACGCTGCAGGTGACCCGGCGTATCGAGCGCGAGGCGGGATCCGCCTACAAGATCAACGGCAAGGACGCCCGCGCCAAGGACGTGCAGCTTCTCTTCGCCGACCAGTCGACCGGCGCCCGTTCGCCCTCGATGGTCGGGCAAGGCCGTATCGGCGAACTCATTCAGGCCAAGCCGCAGGCGCGGCGAGCCTTGCTGGAAGAGGCCGCCGGTATCTCCGGCCTCCATTCGCGTCGCCACGACGCCGAATTGCGGTTGCGCGGCGCGGAGACCAATCTCGAACGCCTGGAAGATGTCGTCTCCGAACTGGAAAGCCAGATCGAGAGCTTGAAGCGGCAGGCTCGCCAGGCCAATCGCTTCAAGGCCCTGTCGCGCGATATTCGCGAAGCCGAGGCGACGCTCCTCCACCTCAAATGGACGCTTGCCAAGCAGCAGGAGGGCGACGCGCAGTCGACCCTTTCCAGGGCGACCTCGCTGGTCGGCGAGCGTTCGCAACTGCAGATGGAGGCCGCGAAGGTTCAGGCTATCGCGCAGAAGAAGCTGCCCGAACTGCGTGACAATGAAGCCGCCGCCGCCGCGGCGTTGCAACGCCTGACGATTGCGCTCAATCAGCTCGACGAGGACGCCCGACGCCAGGAAGTGCGGCGCACCGAACTGCAAAACCGGTTAAACCAGCTTTCGGGGGACATCGAACGCGAGGAGACGATGAAGGAGGAAAACGCCTCCGCCATCGCTCGTCTCGACGCGGAAGAAGCGGAACTGAGCGCCGAGGAAGCGGCGACTGGCGATCGCGAAACCGAATTGAAACAGCTGTTTGAGGCGGCCGAAGCGGCCCTGGCCCGCAGTGAGGCGGAACTGGCGCGCCTGACAGGCGAACGTGCCGAGGTCGGCGCGCTGCGAACGCAGCTTGAACGTCGAATTCGGGAGACACGCGAACGCAACGACCGCCTGGTGTCGCAGCAGAACCGACTGATGTCCGAATTGTCGGAGATCGACAATCGCATCAAGACACTTGCCGATCCCGCCGAAAAGCGCGTTCTGCTGGAAGCCGCGGAAGACGCCGCGATCCAGGCCGAGCGGGTCGCTGCGGAGGCGGACCAGAGCGTCGGAGCCGCGCGCGAGGCTGAAAATGCGCGCCAGCCGGCCTTGCAGGAAGCCAAGGCGGCGCTCAACCGCCTCGAAACCGAAGCGCAGACTCTGGCGAAGATGCTCAATACCGGTGCCGGCGACCTGTTCCCCGCAGTGGTCGAAAAGATCAGGGTCGAGAAGGGCTACGAGGCTGCGCTGGGCGCGGCGCTTGGCGACGATCTCGATCTGCCGCTCGACTCCAACGCGCCTGCCTACTGGGCTGCGGTCGACCCGCTCCCCGACGATCCGGGCCTGCCGACGGGCGCAGTGGCGCTTGCCGATTTCGTCAAGGCGCCGGACGCTCTGAAACGCGCCCTGAGCCAGATCGGCGTGGTCGAGAGCGCCGACAAGGGCGGCCTGCTGCAGGCTGAGCTGAAAACCGGGCAGCGGCTTGTGACGAAGGACGGTGCCCTGTGGCGCTGGGACGGATACACCGCACGCGCCGATGCGCCGACACCGGCAGCCCAGCGCCTTGCGCAGAAGAACCGTCTTGCCGAACTCGATGCGGAGATCGTGGAAGCGACCAAATCGCTGCGTGCTTGCGAGGCCGACGCTGCAGAACGCAAGGAAGCGACACGCGCCGCCATCGAAACCGAACGGCAGGCCCGCGAAGCCCTTCGCGCCGCTCAGGGCGGCGCGCGTGAAGCCCGCGAGGCGCTCGCCGCCGCCGAACGCGCAACAGGCGAACTGTCCAAGCGCAAGGCAGTGCTCGATGAGAGCCTCCAGCGGGCAAAATCCGACATCGAAGAGACGGCGGGCGTTCTCGCTGAAGCCGAGACCGCGTTGGCCGGCGAGCCGGATCTGTCTGCCCTTGATGTTGGCGTCGAGAAGCAGGGCACGATCGTCACGACGGAGCGCGCGGCTTTGACCGAAGCGCGCGCCAACCACCAGTCTCTGGCCCGTGAGCGCGAAGCGCGTCAGCGGCGTCTTGTGGCCATCAAGAGCGAACGCGAAAACTGGATCACTCGCGCCGCGAATGCGGACGGGCAGATCGGCGTTCTCGCAAAGCGCCGCCAGGAGACGGCGACCGAACTGGCTTCACTCGACGAGACGCCGGACGAGATGCCTGCGCGACGCCGCCAACTGGTTCGCGAAATCGAGGCGGCGGAACAGGCGCGCAAGGAAGCCGGAGACAAGCTGGCTCTGGCGGAAACGGCGGTGCGGGAGTCCGACAAGGCCGCGACCGACGCGATCACGGCGCTCTCCGGCGCCCGCGAGGAACGCGCCCGCGCTGAAGAACGCCTGACGGCCGCCATGGAGCGCCGCAAGGAGGTCGAGGGGCGTATTCACGAAGCGCTGAACTGCGCGCCGCACGAAGCCCTGAAACTGAGCGGTTTGTCGTCGGACGACGCCATGCCGGACATGGACGCCACCGAACGGCGCCTCGACCGGCTGAAGATAGAGCGCGAGCGCCTCGGGGCGGTGAACCTTCGCGCCGAGGAAGAACAGACAGAACTGATCGAGCGGCTGGAATCGCTGGTCCGCGAACGTGACGACGTGATCGATGCGATCCGTGAATTGCGCTCGGCGATCGCGAGCCTGAACCGAGAGGGCCGCGAGCGGCTGCTCGAAGCCTTCGACGTGGTCAACGATCATTTCAAGCGGCTTTTCACGCATCTCTTCGGTGGCGGAACGGCAGACTTGCAACTGATCGAAAGCGAGGATCCGCTGGAAGCAGGTCTGGAAATCGTCGCGCGGCCGCCAGGCAAGAAACCACAGACCATGACGCTGCTTTCCGGCGGCGAGCAGGCTCTGACCGCGATGGCGCTCATCTTCGCCGTCTTCCTGACCAATCCGGCCCCAATCTGCGTCCTCGACGAGGTCGATGCCCCACTCGACGATCACAATGTCGAGCGTTTCTGCAACCTGATGGACCAGATGGCAAAGGATACCGACACCCGTTTCGTTATCATCACCCACAATCCGATCACCATGGCGCGCATGGATCGCCTGTTCGGAGTCACGATGGCGGAGCAGGGCGTATCTCAGCTGGTTTCAGTCGATCTCCAGCAGGCCGAGGAACTGCGCGAGGCGGTCTAGGAAATTCTCCGGGTTTGGCCCAGACCGTGAGTTCCAACCGCATTTACCGCGATCGAGGCCGAATTTGCTGCACTGCAAAAAAAGACCTCGCATTGCGCCGTGTGTTTGCGCTATGCATCAGTTCCTGTTGACGCGGCAAGGAGGAGGCCGCCAATGACCGGACGGGAGAGGACCGACCAGAACCAATGACGAATTGGGTGTATAGCTTCGGAGGAGGAAAGGCCGAGGGTAGCGCGCGCGACCGCGACAAGCTTGGCGGCAAGGGTGCTAACCTAGCGGAAATGGCGCGGCTGAGCCTGCCTGTACCGCCCGGCTTTACCGTTGCGACTGATGTTTGCCGACATTTCTATGCGAACGCGAAAGCGTTGCCTGATGGCCTCGAACGCGAGGTTGCCCAGGCGCTGGAAACCCTCGAGCGCCAGACCGGCCGGGAATTCGGCGGGGCAGGGAAACCGCTCCTCGTGTCGGTGCGTTCCGGATCGCGCGAATCCATGCCGGGTATGCTCGACACCGTGCTCAATCTCGGTCTCAACGACAAGTCGGTCGAGGCCTTGGCCAAGGCGAGCGGTGACGCGACATTCGCCTATGACAGCTACCGGCGATTCATCCAGATGTATGCTGGCGTCGTGCTCGGCCTGGATCATTCCGTGTTCGAGGACATTATCGACAGCGTCAAGCAGGAGAGCGGTGCGACCCGTGATGGCGAGCTGACCGCAGACCACTGGCGCACCGTGATCGACGGCTACAAGGCGGCCGTTATCGACGAGCTCGACGAAGAGTTTCCCCAGGACGCGACGGAGCAGCTCTGGGGCGCCATCCGCGCCGTCCTCAAGAGCTGGATGAACCCGCGGGCATTGACCTTCCGGGCATTGCACAACATTCCCGAGGGCTGGGGTACGGCGGTGACCGTCCAGTCGATGGTGTTCGGCAATCGGGGAGAGGGATCCGCGACCGGCGTCGTATTCACGCGCGATCCGGCGAGCGGCGAGGACTGTCTTTACGGCGAGTTTCTTCCCAACGCCCAGGGCGAGGACATCGTCGCAGGGCTGCGCACCCCGCACCCTCTCAGCAAGGCGCAGGCTTCGAGCGGCGATGCGGTTTCCATGGAAGACGCCATGCCGGTGACTTTCCAGGAATTGAAGGACGTCGCCAAGAGGCTCGAGAACCACTATCGCGAGATGCAGGATATCGAGTTCACAATCGAGGCGGGTAAGCTGTGGCTGTTGCAAACGCGCGACGGCAAGCGCTCCGCGCGGGCCGCGATCCGCATCGCCGTCTCGATGGCGGAGAAGGGGCTGATCTCCAAGACCGAGGCGCTACGGCGTATCGACCCCGCCTCGCTTGAACAATTGCTCCACCCGGCCATCAGCCCCGACGTGGAACGTATCGTCATCGGGCGCGGTTTGCCGGCTTCGCCGGGCGCGGCGACCGGGGAAATCGTCTTCACGTCCGAAGAAGCGGTGGAAGCTCATGGCGCGGGCCGAAAGACGATTCTCGTCCGGCCGGAAACGAGTCCCGAGGATATCCATGGCATGCATGCGTCCGAGGGCATCCTGACCATCCATGGTGGCACGACCAGCCATGCGGCCGTGGTTGCGCGCGGTATGGGAAAGCCCTGCATTTCAGGCGCCGGTGCGGTCCGGATCAATGCCGAGAAGGGAACCATGCTGGCCGGCGGCCGGACCCTGCACGCCGGTGAGGTGATCACGATCGACGGCACGAAGGGGGAGGTGCTTCTCGGCGCATTGCCGATGGTGCAGCCCGAGCTGTCCGGCGACTTCGGGCAATTGATGGAATGGGCGGACGGCATCCGCCGCATGAAGGTACGCGCCAATGCCGAGACGCCGGAGGACGCGCTGACGGCGCGGGAGTTCGGTGCCGAAGGACTCGGATTGTGCCGCACCGAGCGCATGTTCAACGACGATGAGAAATTGCGCGCGGTGCGCGAATTCATACTGGCCGATGGCGGCGCGGCGCGAGACGGAGCGCTCGCCGACATGCAGGCGATGCAGGAAGCCGATTTCCTCGAGCTTTTCGAGATCATGCGCGGCATGCCGGTGACGATCCGCCTTTTCGACCCGCCGCTGCACGAATTCCTGCCACGTCCCGGCCGGGAAATGGAGCATGCCGCCGAGGCTATGGGCATCGACGTGGAGCGGATCCGCCAACGGGCGGAGGACCTGCACGAGATCAATCCGATGCTCGGCAATCGCGGCGTGCGGCTGGCGATTTGCTATCCGGAAGTCATCGAGATGCAGGCCCGCGCCATTTTCGAAGCTGTGATGAAGGCCGGCGAAAAGACGGGCAAGAAGGTCGTCCCGGAGATCATGGTGCCTCTCGTCGCCTATGAGCGCGAACTGAAATTCATCAAGGACCGCATCGACGTGATCGCAAAGGCGGTCATGGAGAAGTGGGGCACCGAAATACAGTATCTCGTCGGCACGATGATCGAATTGCCGCGTGCGGCCATTCGGGCCGACAAGATCGCCGAGAGTGCGGACTTCTTCTCATTCGGCACGAACGACCTGACGCAATCGACGTTCGGAATTTCGCGTGACGATGCGGGTCTTTACCTCAACGAATATCTCCGCAAGGGTGTGATCGATCGCGATCCGTTCATAACCATCGATGTCGAAGGTGTCGGTGAATTCGTCCAGATGGCGGCTGAACGCGGCCAGAGGACCAGGCCCGACATCACGCTGGGAATTTGCGGCGAACATGGCGGCGATCCCGCCTCGATCCATTTCTGCGAGACCGTGGGTCTGCATTATGTTTCGTGCTCGCCCTATCGCGTGCCGGTCGCGCGACTTGCCGCAGCACAGGCGACGCTCGCCAACGGGACGGACGAGCGCGCCTGACCGCGCTGTGCAGAGCCTAGCTCTGCAGATTTCCGAGCTGTGCGAACACGTCCATGAACGCCGATGCGAAATCACGGATTTCGACGCGCATCGCATCTTGTGGAACGATCTCGATGGCCTTGCCGGTGTTGTCGAGCACCGCATAGAGCAGCTTGTCGCCGTCCCTGGTGCTCATCACGGCGATACGCTGGCCGGGTATCTGGTCGAAGACCGGGAGCTGGAAAAGGAACTTGAAGCCGCTCGCTTCGCTGGCTTCCTTGAGACATTCCTCGAAGCCGAACTCCTGCAGTGTCTGCAGGTTCAGGGCGAGTTCCAGTTCAACCGATTCAAGATCGACGAACTCTTTTTCGCCGTCTGCGATCTGGTTTCCGGTTTGCTCGATGAGCGTCGTTTCAATCATGTCAGCCGACGGCATATGCACGTCTCCCATATGTGGTTTTCATTCCCACCAGCGCGATCGACTCTCGAAGGCCAGTTTGGCCGCAATTGGGCGGGGGCGGGGCGGTCCCGGGGCACTTTTATGATCGGCTTTACACATTGCGTGTTTTCGCGCTAACGCGACTGATCATGGCGATGCTCAAGGCTGGACGCAGACACGAACCCGTTACACTTCGCCCTTTGCCGGAGCGGAAACGCTCGCATGCCGCTGGCTGGTCGCTCCGTCTGGCGTCCTTTGCACCGGTCCTGGCGATCGTGATCCTCATCGCCCACAACATGGAAATCGTCGATACGCCGAACTTCCTTCTCCTGATCGGCTGTGTCGTGCTCGTCGCGCTTCTTGCGCTGTTTCTCGTCGGCGTGGCGTTTCGAAGCCTTTGGACGCGGGGGACAAGGGGCGGTCAGCAGGCGATCTGGGCGCTTTTTCTCGTCACATTGACGCTCGCGCCCTTCGTGCTCGCCCTGTTCGCCTGGATCGCGCGCCCGCAACAGAGCGATGTCTCGACGGATTTGATCGATCCGCCGCTGCTGTCCGAGGAACTGCGAACACCTGCCGGCGGCTCGGCGGCCCAGGTCGCCGCGCAACTGAGAAACGGCTATCCCAATTTGACCGGCCGGCGTTTCAAGGCAGCGCCGGACGCGATCGAGGAAACGATTTTGGCGGTCGGCGGGAAACTCGGCTGGACGCTGGTTTTGCGGCGTGGGCGAATCGGTGCGGATGATGAACTTCTGTTCGAATTCGCCTATTCCATTCCGGTCATCGCTATTCCCGGCACGGTCGTGTTGAGGCTCACCGACGAGGGCGACACGAGTTTCATCGACATGCGCGCGCGCACCGATTTCGTAACCCATGATCTCGGCTGGAACGCCTGGCTGATCGACCGCTACCTGAAAGCGCTCGATTTCCAGCTCATCGGAATTGTCGAAGCCTAGTTCGGCCGGTAGATGCCCTCGATGGCCGGCGGCCCGTCGGTTTCGACGGCCCCGCGCGCCACAAGATCCTCCAGATGCGCAAGAACCGAAAGCCCGGCCGCCTGATGCAGCCGCGGATCGGTGTCACGATAGATCTCGCGAACCATCCCGGCGATCGTCCGGTCGCCCTTGCGCAATCGTTCGAGAATAGCGGCCTCGCGCAGCCGGCGATGCGTTTTCAGCGCGCGGACGAAGCTGCGCGGTTTTATCACCGGACCGCCATGGCCCGGCAAATAGATCGCGTCCTCGCGCTGCAGGAGCCGTTCGAGCGAGGCGATGTAGTCCGCCATCGCGCCGTCGGGTGGCGCGACGATCGAGGTGGCCCAGGCCATGACGTGATCCGCGGAGAACAATATTCCGGTGCCATTGAGCGCGAACGCCATGTGATTGGCCGTATGCCCCGGCGTCGCGATTGCTTCCACGGCCCATTCGCCCGTGTCGACGATTTCGCCGTCGGCCAACCGGCGATCCGGTTCGAAGGCGGTATCGGAGGAGGCGTCGAGGGGATTTACCTCGCCGATATGCAAAGGGCGGGCGGCCCGATGCGGGCCTTCGGCCATGACTGTCGCGCCAGTGGCGTCCTTCAAACGCGGCGTGAGCGGCGAGTGGTCGGCATGGGTATGGCTGACGAAGATATGGCTGACCGGTCGTCCGTCGATCGCGGCGAGCAAGGCCTGCAAATGAGCCTCGTCATCCGGGCCGGGATCGATCACCGCGAGCGTGTCGCGCCCGATCACGTAGCTGTTCGTCCCCTGGAAGGTAAACGGACCGGGATTGTTGACCGTGACGCGAAGGACATTCTCCGCGACGGGAACGGCCTCGCCATGCGCCGGTTCGAAATGGCGGTCGAACTCGATGTCTTCGGCCATGGATAATGCGGTCCTTTTTGCGGTCTCGCCATAAGGTCGGGTTGCTGATTACCAGCTTCGCCGATATAGGCAAGGAAGGTCCCGCATTCCCGTCCGGGGCTCCAAGACAGGATTATGGACATGGCATTTCCCACCACTTCCCAATCGCTCGTTTCCCGCGCCTTGCCGACGGAAACCGCGACGCGCTACGCGATGTATGCGTTTCTCGTGATCGCCGGTTCGATGTTGATCGCCGTCGCCGGCCAGATCAAGGTGCCGCTCTGGCCGAACCCGACGCCCGTCACGCTGCAGACGCTCGCCATTTTCACCATCGCAGCCGCTTATGGCCGCAACCTCGCCGTCGCCACGCTGATCGCCTACCTCGCTGAAGGCGCCGCGGGCCTGCCGGTGTTCACCAATGGTGGCGGTGTCGCGAATCTTGTCGGGCCGACCTTCGGATACCTCGTCGGCTTCGTCGTTGCCGCCGGGATCACCGGCTGGGCGGCGGATCGCGGCTGGTCGCGCAGCCCGGTTAAGCTCTGGACGGCGAACATGGCCGGTACGCTTGTGGTTCTCGTCCTCGGCGCTCTCTGGATGGGCATTCTCTTCGGATCGGAAAAGATGATCGCCTGGGGCGTCGGCCCGTTCATCATCACCGATATCATCAAGGCAACGTTGGCGGCCGCGCTCGTTCCGGCGCTGTGGAGCCTGTTCCGCCGCAAGTAAGAACGGCTGTTTACGACACAATCGAAAGCCGCGGCTGTGTCCGCGGCTTTTTTGCGCTTGCGAACAAGACAATTCCGGGTTCAAAATTAGACCATGTATTCAAAAAACGGATATCCGAGAGATTTGACCGGTTACGGCCGGACGACACCCGATCCCAAGTGGCCCGGCGGTGCGAAACTGGCGGTGCAATTCGTGGTCAATTACGAGGAAGGCGCCGAAAGCACCATTCTCGACGGCGACCCGGCTTCCGAGAAGCTCCTCTCCGAGATCGTCGGCGCGGATGCATGGCCCGGTCAGCGCAACCTCAACATGGAATCGCTTTACGAGTACGGGTCGCGGGCCGGCTTCTGGCGTTTGTGGCGCTTGTTCACAGAGCGCGACATGCCGGTCACGGTTTACGGTGTGACGGTCGCGATGGCCCGCAATCCCGAAGCCGTGGCGGCGATGAAGGAAGCGGGCTGGGAAATCGCCAGCCACGGCCTGCGATGGCTGGAATACAAGGATTTCGACGAAGAGACCGAGCGCGCCCACATTCTGGAGGCAGTGCGGCTGCATACGGAAATCACCGGTGAGAGACCGCTCGGCATCTACCAGGGCAAGCCGTCCGACAACACGCTGAAGATCGTCATGGAGGAGGGCGGGTTCGTTTATTCGGCCGATTCCTATGCCGACGAACTGCCCTATTACGTGGACGGACCGAATGGACCGCATCTGATCGTGCCCTACACGCTCGACGCAAACGATATGCGCTTCGCGACCCCGCAGGGCTTCAATTCCGGAGATCAGTTCTTCGCCTATCTGAAGGACAGTTTCGATGTCCTGCTGGCGGAAGGACGCGCGGGCGCGCCGAAGATGATGTCCGTCGGCCTGCATTGCCGTCTCGTTGGCCGACCGGGTCGCGCCGCAGCCCTTGCGCGTTTTCTGGACTACGTCAAAGCGCACGAGGATGTCTGGGTGGCGAAGCGTATCGAGATCGCGCGCCATTGGCAGGACGTTCACCCCCCGAAATCGGAGAGCGCATGAGAATCGTACCGCTTCCCGTTCGCGCGCTGTCGAAGGAAGCTTTCGCTCATTTCGGCGATGTTGTCGAAACCGAAGGCGCGGAACTGCGGATGATCAATCAGGGCTCGACGGAGCGGTTTCACGATCTGGCGACAATCGATGTTTCCGAGGGCGGCGGAAGTGCGATCGTAAGCCTGTTTCGCGGTCAGCCATTCTCCCTGCCGATCACGATTTCGATGATGGAACGTCACCCGCTGGGAAGCCAGCTGTTCTTCCCCCTATCGCAACGGCCGTTTCTCGCCGTTGTTGCGCCGGACGCGGACGGGTTGCCGGGCGAGCCGGTTGCGTTTTTGTGCCCGCCGGGAACCGGCGTGAACTACGCCAGGAATACCTGGCATCATCCGCTGCTTTCCCTTGAGGCGGTCAGCGATTTCATCGTCGTCGACCGCGATGGACCGGGCGACAATCTCGAGGAGCGGGTCTATGGCAACGCGCATTACCGCATTGACGCAATCGCAAGCTGACGGGCAGGGTTTCCGATCATGACAACCTCTCCGCAATCATCCGGTTCAATTCGGTTCGTGCTCAACGGCAGTCCGGTCGATCTGCCGGTTCGGCCGGACACAACGGCACTCGATGCGATCCGCAATCATCTCGGTCTGAAGGGCACGAAAGAGGGCTGTGCCGAAGGCGATTGCGGGGCCTGCACCGTGCTTCTGCGGCGTGGCGATGGACCTCGCATGGCCGCCAATGCCTGCATCATGACTGCGGCCCAACTCGACGGCGCGGAACTGACGACCGTGGAAGGATTGAAGACCGACAATGTTCTGACCCCCGTCCAGGAGGCGATGGCCTCCAACGGATCGTCGCAATGCGGGTTTTGCACGCCGGGCATCGTCATGGCGCTGACCGGGTTGCTCGAAAAGACGTCCGATCCGGACGAGGAGATCATTCACGACACGCTCGCGGGAAATCTGTGCCGCTGTACCGGCTATCGGCCGATCGTCGAGGCGGCGAAAACGGCGGCGAAAGCGGACAGGCCGGAGCAGGCCGCACCGGTGCTGCCCGGTTGTCAGCCGGAAATCGAGTTCGGCGGATCGGTCCTGCATCAGCCGGCAGCACTGGACGAATTCACCGACCTGCGCGCGCAATATCCCGATGCGGTTATCCTTGCCGGCGGAACCGATCTCGGTGTCGCGCGCGCCGATTATCATTCCGATTGGGACCGGATCATCTCCACCCGTCACGTTCGTGAATTGCGCATGATCGAGACAGGCCCGGAAGCCTGGACCTTTGGCGCGGCCGTAACCTGGGATGAAATCCTTCAGGCAGTCGGCGCGGACTATCCGAGCCTTGCAGTCCTCATCCGCCGGTTCGGCTCGACCCAGATCCGCGCCGTGGGAACGGTCGGCGGCAACATAGGGACCGCCAGCCCCATCGGCGATGGTCCGCCCGCACTGATCGCGCTTGGCGCATCCATCACGCTCGCCTCGAAGGCGCGTGGTGCGCGAACGCTGCCGCTCGAGGATTTCTTCCTCGATTACCGCAAGACCGAACTCGCCGACGACGAGGTGATTGCATCCGTGACTCTGCCGCGTCCGAAGGACGGCGAAGCGTTCCGTGTCTATAAATTGTCGAAACGCTACGATCAGGACATTTCGACTGTCTGTGGCGCATTCTGGGTCTCGATGGACGACGGAAAAGTCGCCGCGTGCCGCTTGGCTTTCGGCGGAATGGCCGCGATCCCGAAGCGCGCAAAAGCGTCTGAAAACAAGCTGTTGGGCACGTCCCTTGAATCAGTTTCGGCGGCCGAGGCGGGCCAGGCCCTTTCGGAGGATTTCGATCCGCTTTCGGACTGGCGCGGCAGTGCGGCCTATCGTTCGCGCAGCGCCGCATCGTTGTTGCAGCGCTTTGCCCGTGACCTCGCGGGCGAGACGGTGGAGGTAATGGCGCTATGACGATCGAGATCGAAACGATTCAGCGAAGCGTTGTCGGCCATGGCCTGGCCCACGACAGCGCCGTCAAACATGTTTCGGGCGATGCGGCCTATATCGACGATATGACCGAAATGCCCGGCACGCTGCACGCGGCGCTGGTCATCTCGCCGGTCGCGCATGGCAGGTTGAATGCCATTGATCCGGCAAAGGCGCTCGCCATGCCGGGCGTGAAGGGCTTTGTCGCGGCGGCGGACATTCCGGGGCACAATGATATCGGCCCGATCCTTCACGGAGAGCTGCTTTTCGCGGAAGAAATCGTCGACTATCTCGGTCAGCCGATCGGTGCGATTGCCGCCGAGACATTCGAACAGGCCGTGAAGGCCGCGCGTGCGGTCGGGCTTGATATCGATGAACTGGAACCCGCGCTCGACGTCGAAGCCGCGCACAAGGCCGGTTCCTACGTCATGCCGCCGCAAAAGGTGCTGGAAGGCGATGTCGACGCGGCTCTTGCGTCTGCCGAAAAGATCGTCGAGGGCCGGCTGGATATCGGCGGCCAGGACCATTTTTACCTGGAAACCCACATCGCCTACGCCTTTCCGGGCGAGGATGGCGACATGGTCGTCCATTCATCCACCCAGCATCCCACGGAAGTGCAGCACCACGTCGCGCATGTGCTGGGCGGGCTGGCGAACTCCGTTGATGTGTTCACACGCCGCATGGGCGGTGGCTTCGGCGGCAAGGAGAGCCAGCCGACGATTATTGCCGCGGCCGCCGCCTTGCTGGCTCGGCAGACCGGAAAGCCGGTGAAGCTGCGCCTCAAGCGCTCGACGGACATGACGGCCACCGGCAAGCGCCACGACATGGTGGCGACATGGAAGGCCGGGGTGGATGCAAACGGACGCATTCGCGGTCTCGATATTGAATATCTTGCGCGCGCCGGCAACACACCGGACCTGACGGGCCCGGTTATCACGCGAACGCTGACCCATTCCGACAATTCCTATTTCATCCCCGCGGCGCGCTTTGTCGGCCATGCCTGCAAGACGAACACCGTCTCGAATACGGCGTTTCGCGGGTTCGGCGGTCCGCAGGGCATCATCGCCATCGAGGCGATCATGGATTCGATCGCGCGCGAATTGCAGCTCGATCCGAATGTGGTGCGCGCGATCAACTATTACGGTCCGGAGACGGGCGAGGTTACGCCCTATGGTCAGCCGGTCGAGCACAACCGGCTTATCGAAGTGACGGAAGCGCTGCTGGCGAGTTCCGATTGGCAGCGCCGCCGCGCGGAAATCGATGCGCACAATGCCGAAGACCCGTTGCTGCGTCGAGGCCTGGCGATGGTGCCGATCAAGTTCGGCATCTCCTTCAACCTGACCTCCCTGAACCAGGCCGGCGCGCTGGTCCATGTCTACCAGGACGGATCGGTGCATCTGAACCATGGCGGTACCGAGATGGGGCAGGGTCTGTTCATGAAGGTCGCCCAGGTCGTGGCGGAAGTCTTCCAGATCGGCATCGACCAGGTGAAGATCACGGCGACGACAACCGGAAAGGTTCCGAATACGTCCGCGACCGCCGCATCCACCGGTTCGGACCTGAACGGCATGGCGGCTTACAATGCGGCGACGGCGATACGGGGACGCATGGCCAGTGTTGCCGCCGAACATTTCGATGTTCCCGTCGAGCAGATCGTGTTTCGCGAGAGCCGCGTGCATGCCGGCAATCGCTCCGTCTCCTTCGGAGAACTGGCGAAGATGACTTGGGCGGCCCGAGTGCAGCTGTCCGAGGCGGGGTATTATGCGACGCCGAAGATCCACTGGGACCCGAAGACGCTGAAGGGCCGGCCGTTCTTCTACTATACCTATGGCGCCGCCGTCGCCGAGGTTGCCATCGACACGCTGACCGGCGAAAGCCGTTGCCTTCGCGCTGACCTGCTGCAGGATTGCGGCGCGTCGCTCAATCCGGCGATCGATCTCGGCCAGATCGAGGGGGCTTTCGTACAGGGCATGGGCTGGCTCACATGCGAAGAACTGTGGTGGGACGGCAAGGGGCGGCTGCGTACGATCGGCCCGTCGACCTATAAGATTCCCGGTTCCCGCGATGTGCCGCGCGAATTCAATGTTCAGCTTCTGGGCAATGCACCGAATGCCGAGGAAACCGTCTATCGCTCGAAGGCGGTTGGCGAACCGCCATTGATGCTCGCCGTGTCGGTGTGGCTTGCGATCCGCGACGCGGTCGCCTCCTGCGGAGCACCCGGCCTTGCGCCGCAATTGATAGCGCCGGCTACGCCGGAAAACATCCTGGCCGCGATCGACGATGTCCGCGCGCGCAGTGGGAGCCTTGCGTGACCCTTCCGCTTTCCACGCTAAACACCTGTTCCGACTCCGAATTCGTCGGCGCGCTTGGTGCGATTTTCGAGCACTCGCCATGGGTCGCCGAGGCGGTTTCGGGCATGCGGCCCTTTGCGAGCATCGAAGCTCTGCACGCTGCCATGGTCTCAGCCGTCGACGACGCGGACGAGGGCGCGCAGCTGGCGCTTATTCGCGCGCATCCCGACCTTGCGGGAAAGGCCGCGCTCGCCGGTGAACTAACGGCTGAATCGACGTCCGAGCAAAAGGGAGCGGGCCTCGACCGATTGACGAGCGAGGAATTTACCCGATTTCACACCCTGAACGACGCCTACAAACAGAAATTCGGTTTCCCGTTCATTCTGGCCGTGCGGGGCCACGACAAGCATTCGATACTCGAGGCCTTCGAGCGCCGTCTCGGGAACTCACAACCCGATGAGAAATCCGAGGCGCTGGCGCAGATCGCGCAGATCGGTACTTTTCGCCTTCACGACCTGATCGAGGAATAACATGCCCGGAAAACTCTCGACCCATGTGCTCGACACCGCCACCGGAAAGCCGGCGCAGGGCATGCACCTGACACTCTATGCGGCGAAGTCGGGTACAGGCGATCTCGAAACCGTCAAGCAGGCCGTCACGAATGCGGATGGACGCACGGACGAATTGCTGCTGGGCGCTGACGAAATGAAGGCCGGGGTCTACGAAATCCATTTCGAAGTGGCGGCTTACTATGGGCAAAAGGGCGGCGTGGAACAGGCCGATCCGCCGTTTCTGGACGTGGTGCCGATCCGTTTTGGGATATCGGACACCAACTCGGGCTATCACGTCCCGTTGCTTGTCACTCCCTGGAGCTACTCCACCTATCGCGGGAGCTAGATTCGGCGGTTTTCCGGCGGTGGCGGTTCCTTGAGATAGGCGAGGCGCTTCGCCTCGCGGCGACCGTGGGTAACGGTGTCGAGGATGAATCCTGTAAAGAGGCTGAGAGCCGACAGCAGCATGATCGACGCCGCAAGGACCGCCGTCGGCAGACGCGGCACGAGCCCCGTTTCGAAAAACTCGATGATCACGGGTGTGGCGATGCCGATCGAAAGCAGGCAGAAGGCCGCAGCGACCGCAGAAAAGAATGCGAGCGGCTTTTCGTTGCGCAGGAACCAGCCGATCAGGCGCAAGATCCTGAAGCCGTCGCGGAACGTGCTGAGCTTGCTTTCCGATCCGTCCGGGCGCGCACCGTAAGGCGCTTCGATCTCTGCGATCGGCAAGCGCAGGTCGAGTGCGTGGATCATCAGTTCGGTTTCGATCTCGAAATTGCGGCTAAGCGCAGGAAATGTCTTCACGAAACGGCGGCTGAATCCCTTGTAGCCCGACAGCATGTCATTGGTCTGCTTGCCGAAAAGCATGCCGACAGTGCCTGTGAGCATTCGGTTTCCGAAGACGTGCGCCGGGCGATAGGCGCCCGACTCCGTATGCGCGCGCGCGGCGTTGACCATGTCAAAGGGCCCGGTGCGGAGCATTTCGAGAATACGCGTGGCGCTTTGGGCATCATATGTGCCGTCCCCGTCCACCATGATATAGAGATCGGCCTCTATGTCGGCGAACATGCGCCGGACGACATTGCCTTTGCCCTGATTTCCCTCGTGCCTGACGATGGCGCCCGCTTTGGCCGCGATTTCGGACGTGCCGTCCGTCGAATTGTTGTCATGCACATAGATGCGCGCGTCGGGCAGGGCCTCTTTGAAATCCCTTACGACCGTCGCGATCGTCGCAGCCTCGTTGAAACAGGGGATCAGGACGGCGATCGTCGGCGACAAGGCCCGATCGAAATGTTCCAGCGACAGCTTTTGGATTTCCATAACGGGGGTTTCCCCTTCGCGAGAGCTTTGCGTGGGTCATGGCACAAAAGCCCCGTCAAAACCGTTAACGGCCGGCGAGAGGGCTTTTTTGTTTCGGCAACCGGTCCTGCAGGCAAGTGAAATGATGCTGCCGGTGGTCTGCTTAAAAAACTGGCGAGCGCGCTGAATCTGGCGCTTTCTTAATCCGGCGTTTCCGGTTTGGCGTCGTCATTCGTGCCCGGATCCACGACTGACAGAAATATTTCGTTTGCTGACGTCAGGGCACGTGTTGTGCTTTTGCTACAATCACTCACGTTTGCTTTACTGAACGCAAAACTTCGGAAATCCGAAGAGGTTAACTGTTGATCAGCAACTGCCGTGCATGATACCTCAAAATCACGGAATCAATTATCTATTTGAGGATCTGGGGGTCCGCTCGCATGAACACGATCAAAGCCCTGTTGGCCGCGTCATTGTTGGCAGCTACAGTCGGGCCTGTCTTCGCGCAGCAGGAATGCACCTGTAAAATCCCGCTCACCGATGGCAGCAAGGAGATCGGCGAAATCGCCGACGGTGCTGGTGACGTTCGCGCGATCGACTTCAGTGGGGCATTGTCTGGCGCGAAGGCCGGGCAACCTCTTTTTCTTGGTTCGCGGGTTGTGACCGGCACCGACGGGACGGCACAGATCTCGATCTTCCCAGCCAATGACACGGCGGATAATGGATGCCAGTTCACGATGGATGTGAACTCGGAGATGTCGATTTTCGCCAGCGACACGGAAATCTGCGTTGCGGCTTATCAGTCTCAACCGGCCTCGACGACCGCGTCGGGCGGAAATGGCCAGGCTGCAGCGGCGCTTCTTATCCTGGGCACTGTTGGTGGCGTGACCGCGATCGTCGTGAGCGGCGGTGACAAAAAGACGAGCGCCCAATAACGCTCGGTTTACAGCCTTTGCGACTTGTTGATCGGCCGGGCTCTTTCGAGCGCGGCCGTTTTCATTTTCGGTTTCCTGATATTTTCCCTCGATATTCCAGTCACTTGATCGGTGCGGTGCGCTCACGTTCCGCTGCGCGGGGGCTTCCGCAGGTTCTGGCCTATAAGATTTCGTGAATTGTACAATCCCGGCGCTTCCGGCTTGTTGCATGGCACAAGAGCCGGACGGCGAATCAAGTTTCACATAAACTTGGCAAAGCACGTTTAAGGCGACAGCTAGGTTGGGGGGCAAAACCTGGAGTGTTTGAGCCCATGAAAAAGATCTTGATATTGGCAGTCGCGACATTTGCCGCTGCGGGACCGGTGGCGGCGCAATCGCTTGACTGCGATTGTGCGACGCAGTTGCCGCAAGGCGCTGCGGCCGGCGAACTGACGCGTATGACGGGGCGCGTCCTCGTGTCGACGGATGGGGGGCTGGTTCCTGCGCAGCAGGGAAGCCCGCTTGTCGTTGGCTCCCAGATGATAACCGGGCCGGCATCATCCGCCGATCTTACTCTTGGCGACTGTTCCATGTCGGTTGCCGCCAATGCGGAGGTTTCGATCCTCGATTCGCGCGGGCAAATGTGCGTGAGGGTGAGCGAAGTTCCCACAACCGCGTCGACATCGCCTGGGTTCTGGCAGAATTGGGGTCCACTCATCGGGTTCAGCGCGCTCGAAGCGGGTTTGACCTATCGTTTCGTCACAGCCGATGGCGGCAACAAGAAGATGAGCGTTGAGTAATTGATCGCAGTCAAGGTCGACAGGACGTCGATGCCTAAGTTATGCAGGAGCATCCGGGACCGGTAACGCAATGACGGGCCGCCGGACAATTTGCGAATTCGACAACCGATCCATGATTGATCTGCACGCTCATCTCCTGCCTAGCATCGACGACGGGGCCGACACGATCGAGACCGCGCTGAAAATGGCGCGGATCGCGGTTGATGACGGAATTACTCACATGGCCTGCACGCCGCATGTGACGCCAGGCGTTTATGACAACACCAAGCCGGATATCCTGAAACGCATCGCCGCGCTACAGCAGCGCCTTGACGAGGAATCGATCAACCTGTGGCTCCTTGCGGGCGCAGATATTCATGTCGCACCGCATCTCGATGAGCGGTTCAGGCGCGGCGAAATCCCGACCCTGAATGAGACCCGCTATTTCCTGTTCGAGCCTCCACACCATGTTCGCCTGCCGGGCCTGGTGCAATTCGCCGGCGTTTTGATCCGCGCCGGTTACTATCCGATCGTCACCCATCCGGAGAGGTTGAGCTGGATAGAACAGCATTATCAGACAGTGCTCGATCTGAAAAAGGCGGGCTGTCTTATTCAGGTGACGGCAGGCGCGGTAACGGGGCGGTTCGGATCGCGGGTAAAATACTGGTCGGAGCGAATGCTCGATGAAGGCATCGTCGATGTGATCGCCACGGATGCCCATGATCCGCGCCGGCGCCCACCGATCATGTCGGAGGCACGCGATGCGATCGCGGCACGTCACGATGATGAGCTGGCGCTCAAGGTGACGGAGGGCATGCCGCTGAAGATACTGGCAGACAAGGATCTTGCGGCATGACCAGTTACAGGCCTGCGGACAAGGGTCGGTGTGGCGGACATGGCAACATGTTGCCGGATTAAATATTTCAGGTTGCGGTATACCGTGGGTTGTCCTTATTTCTGTCCGGGTTGCAGGCAGAGCGGGATTCTTGCCGGGTAGGGCGAGTGATGAAATACCGGGAAACCGGGAAAGGGTGCGAAGACGCATGGCAACGCACGAGATCGCCGGTAGGCCACGATGGTATGTGGTGGCCACCAAGCCGGCGCGCGAGTTCTTCGCCGCCGGCCAATTACGCAACCAGGGTTTCGAGGTGTTTTCTCCGAAGCGCAAGGCGACGATCCGTCATGAGCGAAAGCTCGTCACTCGGGCAAGGCCACTTTTTCCTGGCTATCTCTTCGTGCAGATGCGCCTCGACGCGATCCGTTGGCGGGCGATCAACGGAACGCTGGGCGTCAAGTTTATTCTGACCCAGGGCGAGCGGCCGGTGCCGCTTCCCCAGGGTTTCGTCGAGGCGATCATAGCTCATGCGCGCCCGGATGGCATGGTGACATATGCGCCGGAACTAAAGGCTGGCGATAAGGTCACTCTTATGGCGGGACCGTTTGCAAACGAGATTGGCGAATTGATCTCGAAAGATGATCGCGGCCGCGTCGAGGTGCTGATGCGCTTCGTGTCATCGTTGGCAATCAAAACGACGCAGGACAATTTGTTGCCCGTGTAGCGTGTATCGAGGCGGGCCTGGTCGTGATCGGAACTGGTAGAAGGCATTGAAACAACAACTCTTCAGTCTCAACGCGTTCCATCACTGGTTCGATGAGCTTTCGCGACGTCACAAGCGCCGGATTCTGATGCCGGTGGACGGCGTTCTTGTCGCCTTATCCTTCTGGCTGGCGATCACGTTGAGGGTGGGGGAATGGTGGCCGAACTGGATACTGGCCCGCTCGTGGTGGATGCTACTTGTCCTTCCGGTCCTGGGAATTGCCATTTTCCATAGCTTTGGTCTCTACCGCTTCGCGCTGCGGTCGCTCGGACGGCACGATATCCAGGCAATCGGGCGGGCATGCGCGCTTCTCGCGCTGCTGTTGGCGGGCATCGCTTATTTCGACACACGCCTTTTCTTGCCGCGCTCCACGCCGGTCATCTTCGGGTTAGTGGTCTTCCTGGCGATGATCGGAGTGCGCAGCGCCGGCCGCAACTACTACCACTGGCTGAAGAACCGGGACGTAGTTAAGGAGCCTGTGATAGTCTATGGAGCTGGCGCGAGCGGCATTCAGCTGGTCTCGGCGCTGGATGCAGCGCGCGAATTCCAGCCAGTCGCTTTCCTTGACGATGACAAGGGGCTTCAAGGCAGCCTCATCGCGGGGCGGCGAGTCTATCCGCCAAGTCAGATCGACAGCCTCGTGCAGAAGTTCGACGTCAAGAATGTGCTTTTGGCGATGCCGTCGCTCTCGCGGTTGCAGCGCAAGCAGATCGTTGAGTTTCTGTCAGAGCGATCCATTCAGGTGCAAACCATTCCATCGCTGGTGGAACTGGTCGGCGGTTTCGCGACAATCGACAAGCTACGGGAAGTGGGCGTTCACGAACTGCTGGAGCGCGATCCCGTCGATCCGATCATCGATCTGTTTTCTTCCGTGCGCGGGCGCGTTGTCATGGTGACAGGGGCAGGCGGGTCGATCGGGTCTGAGCTTTGCCGGCAGATCGCAGCCGTTGGGCCTGCCAAAATCGTCTTGTTCGACATGTCGGAATATGCGTTATACTCGATAGAGAATGAACTTCGGTCCATCGTTGATGCGCCTGTGGAAGTCGAGGCCGTGCTGGGCTCCATCTGCGCGCAAACCCGGTTGGAGCGCGTTATTCGTCTGCATGGTGTGCAGACGATCTATCATGCCGCTGCCTACAAGCATGTTCCGCTCGTCGAGTTCAATCCCTTTGAAGGTGTGCGAAATAACGCGCTCGGAACGCTGGCCGTTGCACGCGCAGCGGAAAACGAAGGCGTTGAGCGCGCGATACTGGTATCGACAGATAAGGCCGTCCGCCCAACCAACGTGATGGGGGCTTCGAAGAGGCTTGCGGAGCTCGTCTTCCAACGCGCACAGCAGCGAACAACAAAAACGATCTTCAGCATGGTTCGATTCGGAAACGTTATGGGATCGTCTGGATCTGTCATTCCTCGTTTCCAGAGGCAGATTGCTGAAGGCGGGCCGGTCACCGTTACGCATCCGGATGTCATTCGCTACTTCATGACCATCCCTGAGGCGGCTCAGCTGGTGATCCAGGCTGGCAGCATGGGAGAGGGCGGAGACGTATTCCTGCTGGATATGGGAAACCCCGTTTCCATCCTCGACCTTGCCAAGCGGATGATCCACCTTTCCGGCTTCGAGGTGAAGGACGGGGAAAATATCCACGGCGACATCGAAATCGTCTTCACGGGGTTGCGGCCGGGCGAAAAGCTTTTCGAGGAGCTGCTTGTGGAAGGCCCGGCGCTCAAGACGCAGCATCCCAAGATCATGCGCTCCGTGGATATCCCTCCGGAAGGCGAAGTGGTTGATACAGGATTCGAGCGCCTCGCAGAAGTCATTGAACGGGAGGATCTGGCGGCCCTGAAAAGCATACTCAAGCTGCTTGTAGAGGGATACTCCGCCGAGAAAAACGTGGAGGAACGCCTCGGCGAACCTCCGAACGCAGCTTTGCGCGCGACCATTTGAGCGAAGTTCGCATGACGCCTGACTTTCCCGGCACGACTTAGATCATCGTCGCCGGTCGAGGCCCGCGCTCGGATCACCCGATGGGCGGAGGACTACAACCGATACGGACCGCATTCGTCGTCATCGCGCTGCCGCCTGTGATACCTCCGCGATGATTTCGCATGTCCGGGAGATTTCTTCTGCTGTCAGGGTTGGGTGGACCAGGAACATCACACTCGTCTCGCCGAGTTCACGCGCCACTGGCAGTCGTTCCGATGGCCTGAGCCCGCCTTCGTCGAACGCCTTCTCGAGATAAACTTCCGAACAAGAGCCTGAATAGCAAGGCACGCCGCGCGCCACGATTTCGGCGACGAACCGGTCGCGCGACCAGTCGGCCTTCAGCCCCTCCGGTAGTACGAAGGCATAGCATTTGTACCAGGCATGCTCGATGTGGCTCGGGATATCCGGCACCCGTAGCGCCGGGCTGTTGCGGCAGGCATCCAGAATCGCTTCCGCGTTGCGGGTGCGCGCCGCGTGCCATTCCGCCATGCGCCTGATCTGTATCCGTCCCACTGCCGACTGAATCTCCGGAAGCCGCCAGTTGGTACCAAAGCTCTCGTGAAGCCAGCGGAAACCCGGCGGATGCTGCCTTTCATAGACCGCCTCCCACGACTTTCCGTGGTCCTTGTGGGACCACATTCGCGACCACCAATCCCGATTATCGGTCGTCACCATGCCGCCTTCGCCGGCTGTCGTCATGATCTTGTCCTGGCAGAAGGACCACGCAGCGATGTCCCCGAGAGTTCCGACCGATCGCTCCCGGTATCGCGCGCCGTGCGCCTGAGCGCAGTCCTCCACCAGGTAAAGGCCGCGACTGGCCGCGATGTCGCGCAGTCCGTCCATCTCGCAAGGCCAGCCCGCCAAATGTACAGCAAGGATAGCGCGGGTGCGCGGGGATAGCACCTTCTCCACCGTTTCGGGTGTGATGTTCTGGCTGTCGGAGTCGACGTCAGCGAACACCGGTGTCGCCCCGGCATTGACGATCGACGATGCCGAGGCCAGGAACGTGCGCGGCGTCACGACGATCTCGTCTCCCGGTTTTATGCCTAGAGCGATCCAGGCGAGGTCGATCGCCACTGTGCCGTTGGCGACGGCCACGGCATGGCGTGCGCCGATCCATTCAGCGAACTCGCGCTCGAAGCTTCGCCCTTCCTCGCCGGTCCAGTAGTTGACGCGATTGGAAAGCAGGACGCGGGACACTGCATCCGCGTCCTCCCGCGTAAAGGATGGCCAGGGGGAGAAGGGGGTGTTCAGCATAGGATAGGATAAATCTCGTGCCAGTTGCGAATCCAGTGTTGCGGCAACGCGTTTTCAGGCAGGTCCATCGTGTCCTGAGGATGAATCGTACCATCACCCACGACGCCGATCGTGGTCCAGCCCATCGTGTTGCCTGGCAGAAAGTCTTTTCTTGGATTGTCGCCGACATACGCATAGGCGCTCGCTCGATAATCCCGTTCGATAGCATGGAAGCGCGCGGGGTCCGGCTTCTCCGACTGATACTGTTCCGAGATATAGGCGCGCAGATGTGACAGCCCGAGTGCTTGCAGCTTCAGCCTTTGCGTCACTGTTCGTCCGTCAGTCAAAATCACGACCGCCGCAGCATCGCGTTGCATGTGCTCTAGGAACTGTGCGCATGCAGAATCCAGTTGGATTGCTGGAGGGTGGAGGCGGTACATCCATAATAGGGAATCCTTGGCAGAGGGAGGCAGGCCAGCAAGGCGACGCAGCGCATCCATCCAGTCGTTTTCTTCGGATTCATGGGCGACTTCGAAGGCTTCGTTGAAAGATACGCCAAGCAGGCATTCAAGCTGATTGCAGACATGCCGCATCCCCGAGCGGACATAGGCCCTCTCCGGATAAAGAGTATCGTCCAGATCAAGGACGACCACCGTTTGCGACAATTCAAGTCGAGCCATCGCCTAGAACCGCCGCGTCAAAGAGCTTCGCCTTCTTCGCCAAGGGCAAGGTACACGCCTTGGTCGTAACGGAGCATCAGGGTTCCAGACGCCCACTCGGGAGATGCGGTGGGTGTTGAACCGGCAAGCTTCTGAATGAGCCAGGTGGGGTAGTGAGCGCCGGCCGCCCAGGTAAGCGGGTAGCCGCCGCCGAAGCGGGCATTGATCTCGATGACGCAAAGTTCCCCGGTTGTGTCGTCCTTGAATATCTGGATATTCAGTACTCCAAAGGGGTCAGGGAGCTTGTCCGCCACAGTCGTGGCAAGAGAGATCAAATCGTGATCCCGGACCGTTACGCCCTTGGAGACCTCACCAGCCCTCGTTTCGAGGCGACGTCTTGGAACGGCCGCCCGACAGATTGCCTGATCGTCGACCAGTACATCAACGGTATACTCACGTCCACGAGCGACGGTCTCAAGAACATAGTCCCGCTTTCGATCAAGACATCGAAGGTCTGAAAGCGAGCGTACGGTCGACACGCCGACCGAGGATGAGCCACCGGCAGGCTTGGCTATCAGCGGGTATTCCAGCCGAGCCCCTGCAAGCGCCTCATCGAGTTCTATCTGCCTGGGGGCCGGGAGTGAATTTGCGACGAGCCATCGGTTTGTCGCCCTCTTGTCTTGTGCGATCGCAATCGTCTCGGGGCCGGACACCCACACGCAAATGCCATTGGCACTGAAAACGTCCCGTGCCGCAGCGTAGATCGGCAGTTCAGTGTCGATGGTAGGAATTATGTGAGTGACGGCGCGCGAAAGACAGAACGCGAGGATCTCATCGACGAATTTCGGGTCGCGAAGGTCGGGCGCTATGAATAGTTCATCCGACAGCCTCCCCGCCGCTGTCAGGCGCGATCGATCCGCCGTCAGGACTACGCCGGAACGGCCGGACTCCTCAATTGCCTGCCTGAGAATATTGACGAGCTCGCCGCGTCTGCCGGAGCTTGAAAGTAGAATGTTGATCGGCGCGCTCACGTCAGATGTCTCTCCAATAGTCGGATTCATGCGAACTGAGGGAGTCGGGTTTCTTGAACGCCACGCCGCGTCCTCCGAGGATTACCCGCACCGTGCGCAGTATAATCCGCAGATCTCTCGCTGCCGTGATGTTTCTTACATATTCTACGTCGAACTCGATTTTCTGATCCCAGGTAAGATCGTTCCGGCCCATTACCTGCGCAAGCCCAGTTAGCCCCGGCCGTACTTGCAGTCTTCGCCTTTGAGACTCGGTATAACGCTCGACCTGGTAGGGAAGTGTGGGGCGAGGACCAACCAGTGACATCTCCCCACGTATTACGTTGATTAGCTGCGGAAGCTCGTCCAGCCCGGAACGCCGCAGCACTCGGCCGACACGCGTGACACGGTCCTCATTCGGCATGACCTCGCCGTTGGGAAGCGCAGAGCGTTCCATCGGGAGCATGGAGCGGAATTTCAGGATCTGAAAACGCTTGCCGCTCCTGCCCACCCTTTGCTGCCGATAGAGAACAGGACCCGGCGCGTCAATCAGAATTGCCGTTGCAATCAGGAGCAGGAGCGGGCTCCCCACAAGAAGACCTAGCACGCTTGCGACGAGATCAAACGGCCGCTTAACGTATTTCTCATACATCGAAATTTACTTCGCCTCGCGCGCCGCGGATGGTATCCAGCAACGCCTTTCGGCTGGATAGCAGCCATTTGCTATTGCGTTCGATTCCCTGCTTCAATTGTCGTTTCTGCCTTGCGACGATCTCGGGAAAATCGTCGGCTACCCGACCCATCGCCTTCAGGAAATCGTTCTCAAGGTAGTCACACTCGTCGTAATGCACTCCCCTCAGCGCCTTCCGCAGGAAACCCGCGTTCTTATTGTAGTAATAACGATTGTCCCCCGCCACATCACGAATTATACTTACTGCAGGCGTAGCAAGAGCGACAGAAAACACAAGCGCGTGGTAGCGGCTGCACAGCGTCAGGGCGGCGTTCGCGAATAGGTCTCGAGCGTCTTCGATTGGAAGATAGCCATGCTCCCTGATGTCGATCCAGCTCATCTCGGGAATCTCTTCCGCGAGAAGCTGTGCTTGCCGAACGCCGCCAGCGTCCAGATGCAACGGAACAAACACCGTACTAACGCCGTGCCTGTTTCTCATTTCCCTTACAAATTGGATGAAATGTTCCCGGTTCTCTGAAATAAAGTCAGGGGGAAGATACGTTTCCAGAATGATGTAGGGAGACGTTGGCGTCTGAAAGGAAAGTCGATGGCTGCTGCCGATCTTGGGACTCAGCAGGTGAAGGTCGTCGGGAGCCTGGCGGATTGCATCGGAGGCTACGCCGAGGGCACGAAGTGCGGACGGCGAATATAAGTCATCGCGGCAGTAAAAGACGGCGGACGTAAGGCTGTTGAAGAAATTGGCGTAGAAGGGGCTGGATTCAATGAACGGACCATAACCATTCGCGGTGAAGATGACCTTCTTTCCCAACTGCTCGGCAACGAGAGCCACCGCCATGATACTCAGAAGTCGACTCTGACGGTGAGGAAGCGCCCACAATTCATTGAAGTATCCGCCTCCGTTTATCAGCACAATGTCCAACGGAGAAATCAGATCCCGCAGGATGCGGCGCGCCTTGGAATCGAAAAGAATCTCGGTTGGGGTTAAAGCGCGCTGCTGCACGGAGACGCCTAAATTGAACCAGGCAGGATCAATAACACGCTGGGTGACATCATATTCTGGAAAATAGCTATCAATAATACGGTCAAGAAATTTTTCATTGTACGATAACAATGTGTAAGAGTGCTCTATGCCAATGTCGAGTATATTGTTTACTACCATTCCGTAGTCTCCGAAATTAACATCGGAGAATGGTCCGGCAATACCGATATTGAGTCTATCTGTCATCGGTCTAAGCTCCATACTTCTATGCCGGCAGCGACCCTGGATACCGTCACGGTCGAGCGGGTTTAGGCCAGACGCCTCCCCGAGGGGCGGTGCCTGGCCCCTAGGGTATACGCTTCTTCATAATTGTTTACGGGAGGTGGCATGAAGTAGCTCGGCCAGTCTTCTTGTGCCTCGATCGAAAGACAGGCTCTGGTCATAAAACCGTCGTCCGCTTGCTCCCATTTCGGCCAGTTCCGAATGCTCGAGGGCGGCCAGGGCGACGACAGCTCGGGCTAGCGCCTCGGGAGTCTCAGGCGGCACGATGTAGCCTGCACCCGCACGTCGGATCAACTCTGCTGCATCGCCGTCGACAGCCATCAGGATTGGTTTGCCGGCTGCCATATAGGCCTGCGTCTTCGAGGGAATGGTAATGGAAAAGAGAGGATCGGCCTTCAGATGGACGAGAAGACAATTCGCTGCGGCCAGCCAGGCACCCACATCTTTCCTGGGCACGCGCGCCAGGAACCGGACATTCTTGAGGTCTTCGCGATGCGCTCTTTCCCTGAGGCGCTCCGTATCAAGGCCAGATCCGAGAAAGCAGAACTCGATCAAGCGAGATTGCCGGGCCACGATGGCGGCCGCATCGATCACCGAACTCAGAGCCTGGGCCGGTCCCATGTTCCCGGCAAAGAGAACCCTGAACTTGGCGGATTCGCCAAGCAGGTTTGCTTGTCCGGGTACAGGTGCGGCCACCGCGTCCTCGTTGGCCCAGTTGTAGATGACGGAAATCTTTTCCCGCGGAACGCCACGCTCGATCAGCAACCGCTGAAAACCGGTCGACAGAACCGCGATATGATCGGCGCGCCGATAGGTCCACCTGCAGACTGCGCCGACGATTGCGAGAACACGCTTGTTGCCGATCATGCCGGTTGCCTTCAACGTGTCGGGCCACAGGTCCTGGATGTCGAGTACGACGGGCATGCGCCGGACGAGGCGGACCACGGCCGCCGCTACTCCCACGGTCAGGGGCGGATGGTAGGCATGAATCACGTCGGCGCGCCTGGCAACGAACAGCAGGTAGAGCAGGGCCGACAGGCCGAAGCTGGCATAGTTCAGGATGCGGCCGACTTTGCTCGCATCGTGGCTCGGATAAAGCGCCAGACGGGTGACCGCCACGTCCCCATGCCGCTCGCGCCGGATCGGCCGGATATGGTAGCCGTCGTAAACCTTGCCGCCCGGATAGTTGGGAAAACCCGTCACCACTTCCACATCGAAGCCGAGGTCGCTCATGCGCCGCGCGAACTTGAGCCCCTTCATCGTCGGCTCGGGGTCGAAGAACTGCTTCAGCAGGATTAATCGTGGGCGGGGGCCACTTTCCATGGATCAGGTCAGGTCGTTCCTGCGGATGCCGTCCCAGGCGTTGGACAGTTTCGCGGTGCCGAGGATCAGGCCGACGACCCGCTCGGACGTGTTGGTGACGCAGTAGTCGGCCGGCACGGGCTGGGGCAGGCCGGCGGCGCGGCGCTCTGCGGCCATGCGGGTCACCGCATCGATGCCGGCGAGCATCGTCTCGCGGTCGAGCCCGGTCATGACGATGCAGCCGACATCGAGGCCTTCCGGCCGTTCGATCGCATCACGCGGCGTGATGGCGGGGAAGCCGAGTATCGAGGCTTCCTCGGCAATCGTTCCGCTGTCGGAAATGGCGCAGAAGGACTGCATCTGCAACCGGTTGTAGTCGTGAAAACCGAACGGCTTCATGTACTGGACGCGCGCGTCGAGGCCTTCGCCTCCCAGCGCTTCCAGCCGCTTGCGCATTCTGGGATGCGTCGAGACGATGACCGGCATGTCGTGCCTCGCCGCCAGGTCGTTCAGGGTTTCGACCAAAGAGGCCAGCCGGGCGCGGTTGTCGACATTCTCCTCGCGATGCAGCGAGACGATGAAATAGCGCTGTGGCGCCAGCCCGAGCCGATCGAGCACGTCCGACGCCTCGATCCGCTCGCGATAATGCTCAAGCACCTCGCGCATGGGCGACCCGGTCAGATAGACCCGCCGGTGCTGCATGCCTTCAGACAGCAGGTGGCGTCGCGCATGCTCGGTGTAAACCAGGTTGAAGTCGGAGATGTGGTCGACCAGCTTGCGGTTGGTCTCTTCCGGCACGTTGCGGTCGAACGAGCGGTTCCCCGCCTCCATGTGATAGACCGGCACCTTCATGCGCCTGGCCATGATCGCCGAGATCGCCGAGTTGGTATCACCAAGAACCAGCACGGCGTCGGGCTTTTCCGAGGCGATCACACGTTCGCTTTCAGTCAGAATCTTGCCAAGCGTTTCGCCGAGCGATCCCCCGCCCGTTCCGAGGAAATGATCGGGCTTGCGGACGCCGAGATCCTCGAAGAACACCTCGTTCAGCTCATAGTCCCAGTTCTGGCCGGTGTGGACGAGGACATGGTCGCTGTGATCGTCCAGCCGCGCCATGACGCGTGACAGGCGGATGATCTCCGGCCTCGTGCCAAGGATGGTCATGACTTTCAATTTGGCCATTGGATCAGACTCTCAAAACGGGATCGGCATAGGTATCGGGAGCCGCGGGATCGAAGATGTCGTGGGTCCAGAACAGCGTCAGCAGACGGCTGCCCCCCACATTCTCAATGCTATGCGTGTGAAGTGTCGGCATGTCGACCGGAGCGGGATTTTCGCCGCTGACACGGTATTCCCAGACTTCGTCCGAAAGCACGCGGCGGATGCGGATGACGGCTTCGCCTTCGAGCACCAGGAAGCGTTCGACCTTGTTCAGGTGAAAATGGTCGCCGCGCGTCACGCCGGTTTCGGTCCAGCTAAGGAAGGTCTGGCCGCCCCCGCCGCCCTTCACCGCCTCGAACAGCGTTCCGCGCTTGTCGGTGTTGAGCTTGAGCGCCCGCGGGAAAGCCGAGGGATAAAGGGCGGCCCGATAGGAATTGAAGAGCGCGAGATCGAACGGGTCCGACAGGTCAGGATAGATGTTGGCCTCGTAGGAGGCATGAAAGCGCTGCAGTATCCCGAGGAGTTCCGGCACACCCGTCGAACGAGGCGTCGGAACGAGATCGCCCTCCATACCGTCGATCGCGGCGTCAATTGCGGCTTGCGCTGCTGCGCTGGCATGCAGGAGATGCACATGACCGTCCGGGTTCACCGAAGGCTCCTCGCCCTTGATCACCTGATCAATGAAGGTCGCGGTGACGTTGTTGTAGTACGGGCGCGCGCATTCCCCAAAGATATGCGGCAGGATGAGATTTGTGTAACGGCCGGGGCCGCCCGACAGGATCTCGCCCGCGCGCCGCTTGCCGCGACCGTAGGGCGTGTCACCAGCGGCATGCGTCGAATTGGCGTAGACGATATGCGGCGCGGCGGAGACCTCTCGACACGCATGATCGAGGGCCTGGGCGATCGCCGGATTGGCGTGTTCGACCTCCTCCTCGGAGGCACGGTTCACACCGGCAAAGTGCAGCACCGCGTCGGCACCCGTCATCGCCTCGCGAAGCTGCCGTGGATCAGCAAACCCGGCGTGATCGAGTCGCACGAGCTCGAACGGCTGCGTCTCGCCTCTGAATCGCGCGGCGCAGTTGCGCGCGTGCAGGCGCGCAGCCGCATGCCAGCCGATGAGACCACCAGCTCCGGTGACGACGATCTTCACGTCGACGATCCCCCGGCCCAGGCATCGAGTTCCGCGCGCACCTCCGGCAGGGTGAACAGGAGCTTTTTCACGCCGGATACGTCGAGCCGCTCCGTATTGTGGGAATGATAGTCCTCGTGTTGCTTCGTCTCCTGCTCGCCCTCGGAGAAGTAGGCTTTGTAGTTCAGGTCGCGGTCATCCATCCGGATGCGGAAATAGTCGCCCATGTCCTCGCTCTGGGCGAGTTCCTGCGCGGTCGCCAGCGTTTCGTAGAGTTTTTCGGCGTGTCGCCAGCCGATATTCTCCACCGGATGGTCGGGACGGTCGAACAGTTCGATCAGGCCCGTGACCAGATCGGCGATGGTCGAGGCCGGCGCCTTGCGGATGAACAGATCACCCTGGCGCGCATGGGTGAAGGCGTGCCGCACCAGCGCCACCGAATCGCGCAGCGGCATCAGGAAGCGCGTCATGGTCGGCTCCGTCATCGTGATCGGCTTTCCGCTCTTGATCTGGTTGATGAAAAGCGGGATCGCAGAGCCGCGCGAATACATGACGTTGCCGTAGCGCACCATGGAGACGGTGGTCTTCGCGTCGGGCCCGAGGCTGCGGGCCATGGCTTGCGCCAGCTTCTCCATCATGGCTTTCGACATGCCCATCGCGTTGACCGGCAGCACTGCCTTGTCGGTGGACAGGCACACCACGCTCCTTACGCCGGCCGCCACGCTGGAGCGGATGACGTTTTCCGAGCCGAGAATGTTGGTGCGCACAGCCTCCAGCGGGAAGAACTCGCAGGACGGTACCTGCTTCAGCGCAGCGGCGTGGAAGACGCGCGTGGCCCCCGCCGTGGCGCGGTCGACACTGTCGCGGTCGCGCACGTCGCCGATATAGAAGCGCACGTTGGGGCTGCGCAGCGTGTTGCGCAGCATGTCCTGCTTTTCTTCGTCGCGGCTGAAGACGCGCACTTCCGAACAGCCCCTGTCGAGCAGGTCCTGCAGCATGGTCTTGCCGAACGACCCGGTGCCGCCCGTGATGAGAACTGTTTCGTTGTTCATCGCTTCTATAATCAGTCCATGTTGTCTTTTAGTTTCAGGCTCATCTGATCCAAAATTAGATTCAGGTATCTCACGGCCCGGTCTCGAGCGCCGGGAAGCGAGAGGACATGCCGATGAGCAGCCTTCAGGCGGTCTTCAAACGGGCCTAAATTTGCATATTCCGCGATCACTTTCGCCGCATCTGTCGGGGAGTTCGGATCGAAGTACCACGGGAAATCACCGCAGAATTCACGTACGAACGCCCTGTCCGATGCAAATAGAGGTTTGCGCATATACATGGCCTCCAAAGGAGTTGCTGAAAAACACTCAAGCAGACTAGGGAATATCACGCCATCGATCTGCTCGTAGAATGACGGGCACTGATCTATTGACAGAGGCCCGACGTTCACCACGGACCGACGGAATGTCGCTGACCGTCGGTCCCACTCATCCTTTGTTAACGTGACAACGAAATCCATCTCGACTCCATGTTCGCGAGACAAGATCGATCTGATCGCGGGCAACACGTCCAGATTCTTGTGTGGGTAGTCACGCGTCACCAGTCCCAAGAGCAGTCGATCACTGCGTGGAGGCATCTCGACTGTTCTCCAGGAATCCGGCTTCAGGAAGACTTGGTTAAGGCAGTTGGGCACTACGAATATCTGTCCGGCATTGAACAGGCTTTTTTCGACAAGACGCCGACGGACATGATCAGCCTCCACTACTAAAAAATCCGAGCCTCGCCGAAAGGCGAGTTTCTGCACGGCAAACTTGAGTCGCGTCCTGAGATGGGACAGCCATGACAGCTTTCGGTATGCATCGTTGTGCGGGTAAAGGATCCATGATTGAGCAAAACCGACAATGCTCATTCGAGGTTTCGATCGAAGGTAAAGAGGCCCAAAAATCGTGAACACGAAATCTGCCCGCGCAATACGCTTGCGCAAAGCCGCAATCCCCCGGAACATGCCGTGGACGTCGAGGATTTCGAACGAGGCGAAACGGGAGATATCGATCGGCTGTCGTCGCAGATTCTCGGCAATCTCGGTGGAGGCGAGAACCTCGATATTAGGTAGCGGTCCGTCCAATTGGGACAGCTCCATGAGGAATGATGTAGCCACCTGAATACCCCCCCCGTTGTGGAGATTGGATGCGTTGATGACGATCATCGGACGAATGGACGACGAGCAATCTTTGATGGTCTCGACTTCCGAAGGACGGTCCGTCAATGCTCGTCTCTCCATTTACCTAAGTCGGCGAGCAGCAAGACGAACCTGCGGCGCATAACTGCGGTGTTGAACCGGGTTTCAGTCTGTCGGATGGCGTCCGACGACATGGCCTCCAAAGTCGGTGGATCGCGCAATAGATCATTCAAGACCGACGCTAAGGAATCCGTGCTTCCCCGTTGGAAAGCTCGCCCCGTCCGGCCGTCCTGGAACGCCGCGATCTCGGGCATGTGACGCCAACGATCACTATGTACGATAGAAGGGAGCCCGTAAGCCATCGCATGGATCAAACTCAATCCGATCCCTCCCGGGTAGACAAAAACCCGACACTGATTGGCGACATCGGCGATGTCTGCCTCTCGCGTCATACCTCCGTGCCAAATGACGCGATCGTGAATCTCCAGATCACCAGCGACCGATTCAAACTTGTTTCTTTGGGGACCGTCGCCGATCACATGAAGCCGGACATTTTGCAACCTCGCGTCCGTCAGGGCCTCCAGCAGTAGGTGAAACTCCGCCTTTTCCGTCAGACGACCGAGAAACAGGATCGACTGATCACGGAGCGCCGCACGGTATGGCGTCCGCAATTTGATGATTGGCTGAACATCGATGCCGTTGTTCAGCGCGCTGATCGGTCGCCGATCGTGCTTGCCGTAGCGCGAACGGTACTCCTCAACCTCCATATCCGTATAAAACAGGATCGCGTGAGCAAGCCGCATCAGCAACAGGCGAAGAATGAAACGATGCGTTCGGCTGGTGCCGCTCCAATACTGTCCCCACCAGATCGTTTTTGCGCCGACAAGCCTGGCCTTCAGAAGGAGAAGCATATTTGACAGGTTCCGGGGCGAACCGGATACGACAACGGTATCACCTCTCTGAAGCGGAATGCCGAGGACATCAGGCTGCCACTCGGCGCCGCGGAAGAGCGGCCGTATCGGTGCCAGGCGTTTCGCCCAAGGGAATGTCCGTTCCGGCTCTGTGAGTACGCCCAAATCGGTCGGTGAGTAATATACTGCAAATGTCTCGCCTAGCCGGTCCGAAAGACGTTGGAAAAAGTCCAGCCGGTATCGCGGCAAAGCCGGTTGGATGACGAGGATCCGGTTCAAAAGCGCCTCCGGGTCGCAGGATGAGCGACATATCGCCCGCCAGCATAATACGGGGGAGGGTACGGAGACACTTCTCTCGGATGCCGCAATGAAACAGAGACTAGCAGCCCCATAGCGCACCACATGTATGTGGCCCCATAAAGCGAGCCAGAGAATTGTGCCCCGATTCCATACTGGAGAAACAGCAGCCCCGGCCAGCCATATTGCGGATAGTGGCGGAGGATTTTCAAGGCGTGGGCCCCGAGGATCACAAAAAGCAGCACAAATAGTGTGCCGAAGACAACGCCCAATGCCATGTATGACTCGACAATGACATTGTGCGGATAGGAAGCCGTTATCGGATCCTCCATCGCATAACCCACCCAAGGGCTCGCCCAGAAGCCGTCGAGCGCCGACGCAAAAAGATCGAGCCGAGAGGAACTCTCGGCCTGTTCCGCTATCGTTGCCCCGAAAAGACGGGAAAGAGCGGTGATGTTGTAGTTCTCTTCTAAATATCGCGCCATGGGAATGGCGCTTATAGCGATGACGCCGAAGAATATCGAAATTATAAACTTGTACCGGAATTCTACGGATAGCAGGACAGCAGCCATACAGATAAAAGTGGCGACTACCGGGCCGCGCGAGTTCGCGGCAAAGAGCAGGTAGAACCCTATCGAGCCGCCCGCGAGAAGCGCGACATGCATCTTCGGCGAGCGCCAGGGTCGATGGAAGATGAATGCCCAAACCGACAGGATGACCAGCATCGCGCCCAGATGCCCGAGTGAAATGGGGTTGAGAGTGTTCCCGATCCTCATCCGTCCGGTTTGTTGGGCAATACCCGTTTGGTCGACGACTGCACCAGATGCAGCGAAAAAGGCAAGGCCGGCGGCTAACGCTGTAGTCAGATAGAGAACCCCAAAGAAATCGGCCTGTTCCGTCCGTTGCGGACGAAGTGCCAACGCCAGCATCGGTATAAGACACCCTCCGATCGACCAGATCCAGTAAAAGGACGGTTCCTGTCCCAGCGAGGAACTAAAAACGGACGTATCGTATGCGATGCGCATCAGGTAAGCTGACCAGAATAGTGTCAGCAGCAAAATAATATTCTTAGTGAAGGCGGGGCGCCGGGTGTTGAAGAATTTGTATATCAGAATTATCGATAGTACGACGTTGACTGTTCGCATTCCCAAAGATGGCATCGTGCTGCTAACCCCGATAATCGCGGCGGCGGCGGCAAGAAGTGGATAGCCGGGAAAGCTGATCAGGACGACCATCAGGTAGATGATGTCGACCCTTCTCCACTTCCTTCGGATTGGGCGGCTAGGGCGCAACTGCATGCTCCCCGCGAATTTCATTTATCCACGCCTCGTTCCACGCCATTATCATTACAGACTCCGACCGAAGGAGTCTTCCATGACCGAAACCACCCCGCTTCTTTCCCTTCCCTACATCCTGCCCTCGCAGGCGCAGAAGCACGTCACCCACAACGAGGCGCTGCGCATGCTCGACGCCGTGCTGCATCTGCGGGTGGGTATCGCGGGGCTCGACATGCCGCCCGTCTCGCCCGACGAGGGCGAGCGCCATCTCGTCGGCGCAGCTCCCGAGGGCGCTTTCGCCGGCCACGCGGGCGAGATCGCCGCGTTCCAGGACGGCGCTTGGGCTTTCCTTTCGCCGCGCGACGGCTGGACGCTGTGGGACGCCGGCACGCAGAAGTTCCTCGTCTTTCACGACGGCGCGTGGCTCGAAGTGGCTCCCGACCCGCAGGTGCTGCCCTTTCTCGGCCTGAACGCGACTGCCGACACGACCAATCGTCTCGCGACCGCCGCGCCAGCGACCTTGTTTACCCATGAGGGCGCCGGCCACCAGCTCAAGATCAACAAGGCGACCGCGGGCGACACGGCCTCTGCGCTGTTCCAGACCGCATGGAGCGGACGGGCCGAACTGGGGCTCGCCGGCAATGACGATTTCTCCGTCAAGGTGTCGGCCGACGGCGCCGCATGGTCGACCGCGCCGCGCATCCGCGCAGCCGACGGTAATGTCGGCATCGGCGCGGATCCGACCTCGCTGAAGCTGCTGGTCGTCTCTTCCGGCGATGCGAGCCTCGGCAACCGCTCCACCAGCAGCGCAAGCTGGTGCGGCATGAACCTCTTCGATCACGCGGGCTCCGCCGCCGCTTCGTTTCAATACGGCAATCCGACCGCCGTGGCGTTCACAAACGAATTTGTCGTCGCCACGCGCCACGGATCGATTCCGCTCAAGTTCTATCAGGGAGGCTTTGCCGCGGGCAACGAACGCCTGCGGATCGATGCCTCCGGTCGCATCGCGCTTCTGAACGCGCAGGTGGGAGTCGGCACCGCAGCGCCCGAGGTATCCGCACAACTGGCAGTGGAAAGCACGACGCGCGGCTTCCTGCCGCCCCGCATGACCACGGCGCAGCGCGACGCGATCGAGACCCCTGTCGAAGGCTTGATGATCTACAACCTGACGGACCATGAACCACAATACTGGAATGGCGGGGCGTGGACGGGCATGTAGTGCAAGGGGCGCGCGGGTCCGGTTCAGCCGCCGGCCCGCGCGCCTTTCCCCATTACGTAGTCGATGAACGGCGCGGTCTCAATCGGATGTCTAGTTTCTTGGAAGGAAGACGACTTCGCCATAACCGTCAGATCCAGCGCGGAGCGGCTGCCCACCTGCGAGGCGGCACTCGTAATTCGCCTTATAGAAAATCTCCAAGACTTTATCACCGCTTGTATCGAATCCAGAAAGTAATAAGTTTGATAGCTCGGACATAACAATAGGGCGGTATTTTTCAATAATCTTCTTAGCTCCAGTAAACACAAGAAACTCGGCGCCTTCTGTATCGACTTTTATTAGGCTCGGACGAAAGCCAAACTCATCGGCTAGAGAATCAAGTGTCCGGGCTCTTACCTTGGACAGGATTTGGTTCTCTTCCCTTGCGTATCCAGCTTGGATTGGTGCCATTGAAGCATACTCCTCCATCCCCTCGATGACATGGAATTCGCGCTCGCCTTCGATGTCTGATACAAGTCCGTGATATAGAACTACTTGCGCCTCAACGCCGTTGCGTCGTACATTTTCACTCAGGCGACGAAATGCTGCCGCGGTTGGCTCTATAGCCAGCACGCGTGCGCCTTTCTTGGCTGCGGCAATTGTATAAAAGCCAATATTCGCGCCAACATCTATAATTTCCGCCCCAGGCGTTACATGAGAAAGGAATTCATTTGCCCATTCCGGTTCATATCTGCCGTCTCGTAATATTCTAGCAAGCAAATCTGATTTCGTGGAAATAATAAATTCTCCGTCAAATTCATCCACGCGCAATATTAAGTCGCCCTTAACATATTTCTTAATTCTTTTAATTACATTATTTACATCTCCATATTTTTTTTCATTACGCTTCCTTGAAATAGAAATATAAATAGGGCGGAGTACTTTTTTTATTCTGTCCGGGAGGCGCCTAGAAAATTTTGCAGAAATGTTATTCATGTATTTTCCTTCTTGTTGCTTTTATTTAGCTAAAAAGGCCTCAAGGTCGATTGCGTGGGAGGCGCTAGAATCGCTGCTGCCGGGTTGCAAAATGCTGCGTCGTGAGGCCGGGACAGGCATGCTCGACCAAATCGTGCATGTATTTAGCAGGCGCATCGGATGCCGGCGATTGAAAAGGCGGCGAAAACATTTTTGGATGTTTGCTCAGTGAGGACAGTCGGCAGGCCTAAGTTGGCTTTGCGTCGGCATACCCCATGACGTGCCGGACGAAAGGCGCGGTTTGCGCTTCGAAATTCATCTCGTCCAGATGGTAGCGCAGCGCGGCTTGCCGCTTGCGCTCCACCGTCGCGCGGTCTGCCAGCGCTGCGGCGAGCTGATCGGCCCCCGCCACAGGATCGGTCGGGTCGAACACGGCGCAGACCTCTTCGGGAAGATAGGAGAGGCCGGGATTGCCCGCATGCGCTACCACCAGTCCGGCCGCGAGGTATTCCCCGATCTTGTTGGATGCGGCCGAGAGAAAGTAATCTTGATCATATGCCTGTTCGGCCAAGGGCGCCCAGTGGAGACCTACATCGTACTTGCCGAGCGTGTCCATCAGACGGGATTTTTCGACGGGATCGCAGACCGCGAAGCGCGGATGCGAGACAAGCGAGCGGGCAATCGAGCGCACTTCTTCCGCTCCGGGCAGGTACCAGTCGACCACAATGCCATTGTCGCAAAGCCGGGACAGAAAGCGCGAGATTCTCTCACGGTTCAATCCAAGTACATATTTCGAGTTTGTAAAAGCCACTCGGATCGGCCCTTGGTGAGGTTCGAGGGATATGTTCCGCCTTGCCCATGGTGCTTGTCTTACGACGAATGTAGTCGCCTGTAGCCGCGGCCAGTCACGTTTGCGCCAATCTAGCCGAATGCTACATGCCTCAACGTGCGCATCAATAAGGCCTGCCAGGGCCTTTATGGCCTTCATGTACTTTCTGTTGTTTTCATAATCCAGGAAGTGTGATGCTATTTTTGTTTTTCGTTTAAATAGTATTTTATACGCCAGGGCGGCGATCGTGTATTCGTGCTGAGAAATTATAAAATCTGGATTATGCTTTGCGAGATCGATTAATATCTTATTGTTGCTTGTTCGAATCCAAGGAATCTTGGCGGCAATACCCTTCGCCTGAGGGAGTTTTTTCCAAGTCACTTTCTTCGAAAAAACACCTGCATCGGATGGCTTTTCGCGTGAGATAAAGCAGACATCGGCTCCGCCGGCCGCAAGGGCGACAGCTATATGATAGAGCGCAGGAAATATATTTGGATTTTGAAGGGCAACAATCGCAATTCTAATCGGTCGATTTGTGGGCGCTTCATACGTCAAGAGACTGCCTTTGCCGGTATGGCTAATTTGCGGCCAGGCTTCGCGCGCATGGCGGTCAGCGTGGTGCCCGCGATCCAGAAAAATTCCGCATTGTCTGCGTTAGCCGCGCGTACCTCCTCTACCGCTCGCGTCACCCCCGGCCAGGCCGCATAGTCATGCCAAATAGTCATCCCGTCACGTCCCTCAATGAGCCCAAGCGCCGATCTCGAATCCGACAAGGCGCATTCGTATCCATGGCCGGCATCAATGAGCACGAGATCAAATTGCCCCTTATAAAGACGCGTTCGCGCTCGAGCCCTGATCAGCGAGGCACCGAGTAGCGCAAGCCACTGGAGATTGCCGTCAAGTGTTTGTCGGACGATCTGAAGTTTCCAGTTCTCAGCCATCGCCTCTCATGCGGCCGAAGAATTTCGTTTCAACTAGTGTGGCCACGTGTTCAGCGAAAATCGCATTGCGAAAATTTTCCATGACCCGGCTGGTCCCCGCGCATCCGATTTCTGCCCAGATATGCCGTACTTGCAACGCTTTTTGAAGCACCGAGGCAATCGTCGCAATCTCTACATCCGGTAGCAACCACCCTGTAACACCATCGACAACGATTTCAGAGGGACCACCGAGCCCATGTGCTATGACCGGTTTGCCACAAGCCATCGCCTCGATGATTGTTAGCCCGAAAGCCTCTGCGCCAACATACACATTTGCTATCAAATCGCAGGCTGCATAGTAAGGTCGCAGATCGTCTTGAGGTCCTGCGATATGCACTCGTCCTGCCAGCCCCAGCTCATCAATTCGATCGCTCAGCATGTTCACATAATCGCTGTCGATAGGCCCTCCACACAAAATGACGTGAAACGGTGTATCGCTAACGCCAACGGCCTCGATCAGTCGATCCTGCCCCTTAGACGGTGTCATCCGGGCGAATAGACCGATGACCGGAGCCTCGGAAGGAATGCCGAATGCCTCGCGGACAGGTTTGGAGTCTCCTCCCGGGTGAAAACGATCTGTGTCCACACCGAGGTGGACAACATGACGCTCAAAGGAGCCGGGGCCGAAAGTCGAATCCGTATAGCGGGAGTTGGAGACGGGGACCAGCTTTCCGAGGCGGAAGATCAGTCGGTAGATGCGTTTGTTGAGGCTGAACGGCACATCCGAGCCGATGACATTTGGTACCAGCCAGAGTGCGCTCAGACCGGTTCGCCGGGCAACGATACTCGCAAGCAGGCTTTCCGGCGGACTCTGGATCATCAGCGTCGGCGCGCCACTCTCGCGAGCTAAACAGATCAGCCAATTGACCTGACCCAACTGATTCCAGCCGCGCCGCGCCATGGACAGCAGTCTTGCCCAGCGCCCGGATGCGACCTGAACCATCGCCCCACCATTAGGTGAGGGAACCACCTGCACTTTAGGAAAGGCCGATTGCCAGCTTTCAGCACAGGTAGGCTCAAGCACAGCAACCACGATCTTCCATCCCTTCGCCGACAAACCCGCGAAAACGTCAGACCATACTTGGCGCACCCCGTAACCTTCCGAGCCGGTTACTATGCAAAGCAGCGTCGCGGTCATGGATAAATGCGTTTGTTGACAGGTTCCTGGACCATGAACGCTTTCATTGCCCGTTAATCTCCATGGAAGCGACTTCTCCCCCCTCCAGCCGTAGGATGATGTCGCAGCCTTCGAGCGTGGTCAGTCGATGGGCGATCAGGATGATGGTGAGGTCCCGGTCCAGCCGTCCGATCGCTTCCATGACCGCGGTCTCGGTCTCGTGGTCCAGCGCGCTCGTCGCTTCGTCGAAAACGAGCACGCTCGCCTGCTTGTAGAGCGCGCGCGCGATGCCGATGCGCTGACGCTGTCCGCCGGAGAGCTGAATGCCCCGCTCGCCCACCCGCGTCTCGAAACCCTCGGGCAGCGCGGCGATCACCGTGCCGAGCTCCGCCTGCTCCGCCGCCTGGCGCACGCGCGCCATGTCGATTTCGGCCTTCCTGACGCCGAAGGCGATGTTCTCGGCCACGCTGGCATCGGTCAGGAAGATGGCCTGCGGCACATGCGCGATATTCTTCTGCCAGGCCGCCCGGTTCGCCGCCGTCACCACCGTGTCATCCACCCACATCTCGCCATCGGTCGGTTCCAGTAGGCCGATCACGATGTCCATCAGCGTCGATTTTCCGCTGCCAGTCCGGCCCGCGATCCCGACCCTCGCGCCTTTGGGGATGTCGATGTCGATACCGGAAAGCGCGGCGCGCTCGCGCGAATAGCTATAGCCGATCCCGGACAGAGCGATCGATCGGTTAAAGGCCAGTGGCTCCGTCGCGTCTGCCGGATCACGCGTTGGCCGGTTCAGGAGGGAAACGATGTCGAACAGCAACTGCCTGCCGGCGACGGAGACCGCCCAGCCCTGATATATCTGCTGGACGAGCGGCAACAACTTCTGCGCGCCGAGGGCGAGTGCGCCCAGAACCGGGATGGCGGCGGAAAATCCGCCATCCCGCCCCGACAAGCCGACGGCCACCAGGACGATCAGCACCATGCCCGCGCCTTCCACTACGAAACGGGGTGCATGGGCGAACAGTGCATTGCGAGACCGTGCATCCCGGAATCCGGCCTCGGCGCGTCCGTAGGTATCCACGAACACCGGCTGCGACTTGTCGATCAGTACGTCGCGAATGCCGCCCAGCCCCTCTTGCATGGCTTGCACCCGACCACCCTGCGCCTTCGCGATGATTTCGGCATTGCGGCGAAGGCCTGCGCGCGTGGCGAAGGAAGCAAGCAGGTAGATGGTAACGAAACCGCCGCCGGACACGAGCGCCACAGCCGGGTCAATGGCGATCAGACCGGCGATAATGAAGAGAGCGATTACCACGGCGACAGCTGCCGTCATCAACGGCATCAGGACACCATTCGTGACCATTTCCACCTTCGTTATCGAGGCGATGATCTCGCTGGTATTTCGCTGGGTATGATACACATAAGGCTGGTCGAGGGTGTCGGAGTACAACTTCACGCCAAGTTCGCAGGCTATGCCATAGATGAAACTCTGGCTCGCCCAAAGAAGCACCAGCCTCAACACCGCGGCCGCCAGCGCGGCAACCGCAAAAAGACCGGCAAGCACATATTGCACCTGGCGCGGGCTCGTCGCGCCGACCGCTTCCATGACCGGTCGCACAATAGGCAGAACCGGAGAACCCTGCGGGTCCGCGAGTACGGCCAGGAAGGGTAGCAGCGCGCCGAGCGTGAAGAGTTCGGCGCCCGCCCCGACCAGCATCAGCGCCACCAGGGGCAGCAGCGCACGCCTGCGGCGCAAAGACAGCTTTCCGAAGAGAATGCGCAATGCGGCAAACGTCGATGATGGTTCGATCGGCGCCTTGATGTGCCGGGCGTTCACGTGCTGCATGGGGGCTTGCCGAGCGCTGTTCTGGTCGGATTCGTCATTCGCGTGCGCGGCCCCGTTTGGAAGGGGAGGCCGGCGTGCCTGATCGACTGTCATGTTGCGTGACGCCGCGTGGCGACGTGCTCGTCGAAAGGGTGTTCGGGCGTCGAACGCTCACCAGTGCAATCGACCGATTCAACGGCCGTCACTGCGAACTTGAAGCAATTCATCGTCCGCCAATTGGTTCTTTAACGCGTCGATCTCCGCTTTCAGCGCTTCGTATTCATCGATCTTTAGCGCTAGGAACCGCTTGGTGGCAGACGCCTTCTCGGCGATGCCGCTTGGCGTCAGGATGTAGGAGTATCGGCGCTTGTCTTTCGCCGCAGTGAAGTTTCCAATTTTTACAAGGCCCTTCTCGATGAGTGCCTTCAGGACATAGTGCAGCCCGCCAACGCTTATCCCGACAGCCTCAGCCAGTTCGCGTTGTGACATTTCCGGGTTTTCTTGAAGGATAAGAAGTACGCGAAAATGCGTGTCTTCCTGCAGCCGTGTGTGCCTGGTGGTCATGTCGGATGATTATAGAAAAGCTACCGCACAAGGATCGCCCGCATGGCACCTTGATTCACAGAAATGGATGCAGCGATAGCCCGCATCGTTCAAGTTCGAACGATAGCAAGTGCCGCGCGTGTTAGCAAGGCGAATTCCGGATTCTTGAGATGGATTTAGGTATTGCAATTGCCGAATCTTGTGTGTCTTGGATTTCCTGTTTTCCCGATAACCGGCGGGTTCTCTGAGGAGGCCTCTGAATAGCCCGGAGTTTTCTCGACGTCCTCGGTTGTCAGAATCGGCTGCCGTTCAAACTCGACATGTGACTCCATCCCGTTCCTGACGAGGTTGCGCTTTGAGGTGTAGAACATCTCGATGAAATCGAACACATCCAGCCGGGCTTCGGCTCTGGTCTTTTAGGTTCGGCGCTGTATCCGCTCCCGCTAGAGCAGGTTGAAGAAGCTCTCGTCAACCGCTTCATCATGGCGGTTTCCGCGCTCGCTTTATTCGAACGTCGCGCTCCTCGCTGACACGTTTAAGCTCTCTCTTCAAGCGCCGGATCTCTGCATCCTTGTCATCTTCATCGGAAGGCTGTGAGAAATTCCTCTTCCACGGCTACAGCGATCGCGGATTGACGAGCAGTCGTTTCGACTCCCCCGCGACCGGGTAGTCCCGCTCGGAGATCTGCGCCACCGCGTCCCGTTTGAATTCCTCGCTGAAATTGGCTTTGCCCATCATGGCCTCCTTGCCTCAAAAATGGGGAAGAAGGCGTCTGCGAACCTCGGGGCTATTTACCATGCAATTGGGGCTCTTAGAGCTCCACATCTTTTTGCGTAGCCCATTTGGGTCATGTCTAGCGTTGATTTTTGTTACATCAATGCGTTGGAAGTTGGTCGGTAAATTGCAATGCCAATAACAAGCTGGCAAATTCTGGGGAACGAGAAGTGGCTGATCCGGTATTTTATTATCTCACGTCTGCGCAGTCTGTCGGCGAGCTCGCCGCCAAGGACGGTATCCAGCTTGACACCAACGTGTCGGCGTGGAACCCGGACGGGACGCAGTTTGGCGACGGCGCCTTCTCGATCACGATCGATGGTATCGGCAGCGACGACGCGTTCAGCTTCGGGTCGGGGATCTTTGTCGATGGCAGCAGTGTTTATCTGGGCAC